>ENA-OQIQ01000083-OQIQ01000083.1-human-gut-metagenome-genome-assembly--contig:-NODE-83-length-95370-cov-9.889782_pt1 | contig 95370 bp, 82 predicted proteins | sample MGYA00242584_ERZ504749 | MGnify/ENA primary metagenome ERZ504749 (study PRJEB26092, sample SAMD00036436) | human gut metagenome | host: Homo sapiens | study: EMG produced TPA metagenomics assembly of...
ATATATAAAAGCTGAAATCCTATAATAATAATAAACTCAAAAAAATATATTTTCAACTCAGCCAAAGTTGCTATATACATGCATGCAACACAATAAAAAAACAATGTCGAAAGTGATATTTTTGAATTTAGAAATTCGGCTAAAACTATTGTTGTAATAATGCAAAGCATCACGCAAACATACGCATTACATCCACTGTCTGTACCAAAAAAGCCTCCCAGATAATCGTCCCTATATCCTTGAACAAAATACTGAAACGTCATCATAGCAACATTCAGGAAAAAAAATGTTTTAAAAAAAGCTACTATTTTCTCTATATCATACTCAGATAATAGTCCCACACAAATGAAAAAGAAAACAAAAAATCGAAAACTGTTACGCAATCCCCATAAAACCAAAAGTGGTTTAACCAAATTAAGAACTAATCCCAACATCATACACGCTAAAATTGCCGTTACAATATATATTTGTACTTTAACCCTCGTACCTCGAATACCTTTTCTTATTTTAAGAAATTGAAAAAACAGTATTGTAATAGTTATCACATCTGTAATATAAGTAATCGCTGACGGAGCTCCCAATACGTCTCGCGCCCATAGCATAAAACATACAAGTATAATTTGCGCATACACTAATATTTTTTTCTTTGATGGTATTTTTAAAACTGTATTAAATATCATCGACTTATGTATTTTTATCTTATATTTCATTAAAATTATTTCCTTATCATTTTAAATATACGGATAATGTTTCATTTACAACAAAATCCCAATTATATTTTTCACAAATAAAATCTGCTGCCTGCAATTTGTATCGATTTACTTCTTTTTCAGAATCACATAAATACTGTAACTTTTCTGTAAGCATTGTCACATTTCCTTTCTGAAATATAACAGCCCGATTTCCCACTACTTCTGTTATCTCTTTAATATCTGACACAAGGCAACAATTACCATAACTCATTGCTTCCAACAAACTCAGTGGCATACCTTCCACATCTGAGGGCAATACGTACACATAGGCATTACTGTATAATTCTTGTAAAATATCGCCCTGAACAAATCCTATAAAACAAATTCTTGAATCATTCATTGCTGCTTTCTTTACTTCTGCCGTATATTCATCTGTATCACTACTTCCACCGGCAATGACCAATTTATGTTTAGTATTTACATTTTTAAAACTATTGATCAAATACATTAATCCCTTTTCTGGGACAAGCCTTCCCAAAAATAAAATGTATTGATTCTTTTCTAATCCATACATTTTATTAATCTGATTTGCTGCTTTTATTTCCGGACGTTCAACACCATTTGGTATAAAATGCGTTTTTCTATGATACTTGTCATAAAAATACTGCTGCATATTTTTACTCAATACAATTACATCATCAGCATACTTAACGGCATGTTCTTCACCTTTTTTTATAAATTTTGATCCTAAACCTCCCTGCCATTTTTCACGCATCCAATCCAAACCATGAATTGTAACAACAACTTTTTTATGAAAAAGTTTGGGAATCCAGCAAAAAAATGCAGGTCCCTCCGCGTGAATATGTATCACATCATATGGGCCTACTGCCGAGCAAAGTGCCGCAAAAAATGAAGCTGACACGGCTGCAACTCCTCTAATATCAATTGTCGGCACTTTTTTTATTATTATTGCCCTATGATGTAATTCATACTGTTCCAGTTCATCCTGTAGAATCGGTCTTGTACCTACCAAACTCATGTCGCCTCCTGATGTAAAGATAGAAACAACTTTTTTTCAGAGAAAATTTTTCAGCACCACACCATGCAATTACCCTCAAAAACAGCACAAAAAAAGAACCTCTGATCTCTCAGAAGTCCCTATTTTACGCTGTTTTCTTAAAATTCTTCCACCGTCAGTACCGTTGCCTGCTTCATATCAAATTCCACCAGATTGTATTCTGAATGGCATATACCCGTCAAACGATATGTCTTTTCTGTATCCCATTCGCACGTTTTCCATATCATTCGCAGCATTGGCACACTGCTGATCTTAAATTCCCAATTTTCCGGGTTATATTTAGGCACACGAAAGCACTCTGCTTCTTTTCTGGCACATGCCTGTACCACCAATCCCCGCTTTTCAGGGTTAAACAAAAATCGTATGTACTTTGGTTCGCCCAATGCCACTATCGTTGAATGAAAAATCCGTATTTTCCCCCATTTTTGGCATAGCGAAATCCCTGGTATCACAATATTATGTTCCTGCACACTGATACCTCCCATCTTTAGGGCAGACTTTCCCCTTTGGTTATTTTCCTGTTGTAAATTCTGCATAGCCATCCAGCATATTTATTTCCAGTGCTTTCCTATGTTCTTCCACTGGCAATCCAAAAGAATCTTTCCATTCCTTTGGATAAAATGGTATACGGTTCTTTCTCTTTATTTCTTCTACTGAACGTTCAGTATCTGTATCACTTGATGCTGTTTCTTCTATATTACTAACATTTTCAATAGTAGTCTGACTTTCTGTGTCTTTTTTCGATCTTTTTCCTTTAATGTCCAGAAATATCTCCGTTTCCATCAAGTCAAACACATATATTGTTTCATCTTCAAAAGTAATCTTGTGTCCCAAAATCTTATATCTGCAATCCAGGTTCCACCCCATCATTTCATACATCATTGCAGAAAAGATTTTATTTGTCATTTTTCTGCTTTTTCGTTTATCTGGCTTTGCCACACACCAACGAAGTGCATCTTTATCATTTTCCTCACATTTTCGGACAACCATTCTCTTATTGTCCTGGTTCACAAGTATCTGTATGTAAACTGCATCCTCTAAGCCAGCAATGCAGGCTGTATTAAATGTTACACTATCTCTCCGGATCACGACAGCCGGTTCCCTTAAATGAGCAAACAATTCTCGTCTGACAACCTGATACCCATCATAACTAAAATCCTCTGCCAACTCGATTGCTTTCTGATCAACAATTTCTTTTTCGTCCGTATACTCCGCTGTATCATGCATAATTAGCACACCTCATTTTATCTATCAATTTCTCTGCTGACTCCAACAGATCATCAAGAACTTCTCTGGTTATAATCTCCATCCCTTCAACGGTTCTTGCAGGGCGCAGTATGTCCCAGTTTCCTCTATATGCCACTCTCTGTAAAAATACTGTTCTATTTGTAGACTCTCCAAAATTATATGCCCAGGCTTCCGGATAAAGTGTCTTCTTTACTGGCTTTTGAGCTTCTTCTGGCTTTTTCTCCACTTTTTCCTCAGATTGTTCTGCATTTTTCTCCTGTACAAGCACTTCTGGTTCTTCTAACTCAAAAATCATTACCTGCTCATCTGCACTACCACAAAACTGTCCACGCAATTTATACTTACATTCTTTATCCCATCCCATAAGCTCATATAACGGCTCTGAAAATCCTTTACAGCTTTTTGGTAGCACCGCCCAACGTCCATCTCGTATAGTCCCCCATTTAATGGCATTTACGCTGCTTCTTTCGCATGGGCGAACTGCAATGCACTTTTCCACAGAATTAAAGAGCAATTCTACATACTCTACATCTTCAAATTTCTTCAAACATGCTGTATTAAATACAATCTTTCCTGAAGAAATCGTCACCGCCGGATCAAATCTTGTTGAAAAGAATTGTGCCCTCACAATTTCATAACCACTTAAATCAAATCCGCTGTTTTTCGTTTCCTGTGTACAAATTTCATTATTATTTTCAGAATAAGCACTTAATGATGCCTTTTTATAATCTGCTGACGAAAATCCATTCCATGCACGATTTACAGGCACAAAGCCTTTCAAGGCTCCCTGATCCACTACTTGTAAAGTTGGTAACGGATACCCTTTTTTCATATATTTGCCTGCATCCAGCATCTTTTGTGCTGCATTATAAATCTCCCGACTCACAATGGCTTCATGGTGGTCTGTCTGCCTATATTGATTCCGGTCATGGTTGTTTTTCTTTGATTTATGATCCAGATAATTAGGTGTAAAAGTTTTTCTTGATAAAACATCCCCACAATGTCTTTCATTGCGTAAAACATTTACAACCGTACTTCCTGTCCATTTTGTATTTCCCAATTTAGTTTTACGTCCTAAATCCATTAAAATTTCAGCAATTTCAGAAGTAGGAAAACCACTCAGGAACAGATAATAGCACAAGCGAACCGTATCTGCTTCTGACTCATTAATAACCAGATTTCCATCCTCATCTTTATCATATCCTAAGAGTTTGGGTGTCAGAAATATTCCTCTTGAAAACCGCTGTTCAATAGAAATATTCATAATTTCACTTTTCGTATGGGATTCTTCCTGCGCTGCTGCCGATAAAACCGCAAGCATCATTTCACTTGTATTATCAAGCGTATAAATATGTTCTGTTTCAAAAAATACTCCTACCTGTGGTTTCGTATTTGCTAATTCACGAACTTTAGCAATACAATCCACGATATTTCTGGCAAATCGTGATACGCTTTTGGTAACTATCAAATCTATTTTCCCTGCTTTGCAGTCCTCAATCATACGATTAAATTCATCCCTATGCTGTAAAGAGGTGCCTGAAATTCCCTCATCCGCATATATACCAACCAGCGTCCACCCTGCATGTTCCTTTATCATATCTTCATAATGATTTTTCTGCAGTTCATATGAAGATGTCTGATTGGCATCATCTGTAGACACACGACAATAAGCACACACCCTTTTTGTGCCTGCATCTTCAAATAACTTTTCTTTCTGTTTCGCAGGAATGAACTCTAATTCGCTGCGATCCACGCCCTTATACCTTGCACGAATCTTTTCTTTCCGTTCTTCCTGGCTTGCAGCATGTTTTTCCTGTTCGTTCATATGCTGTCCCCCACTTCCATATGCCAATACCAGATTTTACCTTTTTTATACGCTTTTATTTCAGCAATTTTCTTTGCTTCCTGTACCGTTCTTTTCGCAATACCATACTCTTTCATTTTTTCATAAATATAGGTACTTGGTAAATCTTCTGCTGATAACAGCTTTTGCAAATATTCCACAGCAATGTCTTTCTTTCCTGTGCTTTTCTCAATATTCAACAACTCTTCCACATTTATCTGGCATTTTCCAATCCATCGGAAACCTTTTTCTTTATCCAGTTCAAACCCTATCGGTTCTCCTTCTGGTGCAAGGCTTGATTTTACTGGAAACATATACCGTTTCCAAGGTTCTTCCTTATCTCTGGATACCATAAGAATGCTTCTCGCTGCTGCAGCAATGTCAATGCTGCCTAATCCTCTGTATAATTGGTTTCCACCACCACTTTTGTTCATATGTCCAACTAATACTATTGCACAATTAGTTTCTGCTGCCACCTTGGATAACTTCGATAAGATTTCTCGCATTTTTACCGCATTTGTCATATTTCCATTATGACCGATAAATGCCTGTATCGGATCAAGCACGACCATTTTCGCTCTGATCTGTATAATGGCATCTCTTATGCGTTCATCTTCCAGTGTCAATTTATCATTATCTTCCTTTATAAATGCAACTCTATTACAATCAGCTCCAGCCTGTTCCAGTCTTGGTTTTATCGTATCTCCCTTTCCATCTTCTGAACACTGATATATTACCATCTCTGGCTTTTTTATCTTCTGTCCATCTGGTAAATATCCGCCTTTTGTTAGTGTCGCTGCAATATGAATAATCAGTGTTGATTTACCCTCTCCCGGATCTCCCTGCAACATTGTAATCTTCCCACAGGGAATATATGGATACCATACCCATTCCACCTCCGAGGCTTTCACATTTGAATAAAATTCAACACCCGTATTTATACTTTCCAAATTTGATGCCCCCGGTGTCTTTTGTTCTTTCTTCTACCATATGTGAATAATTGCACTAAACTTCTACTTATGTTTCATTATAATATATCTCTTTTGGGAATACAATAAGGAATATCAAATGTGTGTGGAGTTTCACAATAAATCTTAACTAATAGTCAAAGTCTAGGAGGTGACAGGTTTGGAAGTAGAAATTGATTATCTTGCTATCGGTAAAAGAATCCGCACTGCACGTCTGTCAAAAAAAATGACTCAGGAAACACTTTCAAATATGATTGACGTTGCCCCTACCTATGTCAGCAGTATCGAAAATGGGCATACCAAATTAAGCCTTGCAACATTACTTGGCATTGCTCAAAGCCTTGATACTACCGTAGATCAGCTTTTATATGACAATACACCTGTATTGGTTTCCAAATTCGATGCTGATATAAAAGAACTTACTTCTGATTGCAGCAATCAGGAAAAAGAGTTTTTACTGGAAATTATAAAATCAACCAAAACTGCATTACGCAACTACAAGCCAGGCAAATAATTTAAGGGTGCAGAAACTTTGTTATTTCTGCACCCTTCTTCTATACTTTTGCGGTCTTGCTTCCTTGCGGTGTTGTCCATCACAATTTTATATTGTAGTTTATTCCGTCTGTCTAAGCTGAATACATAGAATATAGCATATTATCTGTTTCATTTTTGATTTTCCTTAAATTATCCATATTTTTAGAAATCATATCAAAGAATGAAGACCAATAATTATTAGCCATTCCTATACCATCATCATAAAATTTAAATGTTGTCAATCGTATATATTCATTCAATAAATCCACTATTTGTTTCCCCAAATCAAGAGAATGTCGATTTAACACTTCACAAAGTTCATTCCTTTTTTCAATGTATTCACTTATATTAAGCAGTGCGTCTTTATACATAAAGTAATGTGTATCTAATTCATTTTGTAAATCAATCGGATTAGAAAATGATTTTGCAAAATTCATTTCCCAATATTTATATGCATATTCCAATACGTCGTGGAGGCAACCATTTGCATACTTGACCTGATTTAATACTTCCCTTTTTCTTTCCATCTGCTGGCTTTGAAAAGAAACTCTCTCTTCTCCTTTCAGACGACAATTTTGTTCATGTTCCGCTATTATTTTCCATTTTATTAATTCTTCCGCAGGATAATCTTCTGGATTATTATCAATTAATGTATGACAATCACTACATAACCAAATTCCGTTATTTATAGACGATCTTTCTTCATTTGTCATCCTCGGATCATACCTGGCCCCCTTCGGGGATGCAGCATAAATATGTGCAGCTTGCCCTATTGATAATCTTTTATCCACATTTTTATGCGGTCCCATTGTTTCTCTTCTACACTTTGGATTTGAACATCTACCTCCAACACGTTCACAAAGAACTGTCTTAATACGTTCTGAAAAATCAGCTTCTCTCATATGCAACTTCCTCTTTCTATAATTTCAAGGTTCCCTTAGTCACAAAAACTCTAATCTTATTCTATCATATCCCAATATAACAAAAAAGTATAAAAATACCGCCAAACAGACTTATTCTATGTTCAGCGGTACTTCGATACGTTTTAAATTTCGTTTTCAAACATTGACATTCCTGCAAGCATCATATCCTCGTCCATATCCAGATTATCACTATCTTCCGGCTCTGCTTCCTTGACTTCTCGACAGCTTGTCCCACCCATTGATTTCTCTATTTCTGACAAAAACTCCTTGTCTTGAAGTAACTGCTTTTTGATAGCGTCTATGCTCATTCCACCTGTGGATGCTCCTGTTCCTGCTTCTCCATTCTTCATCCACGCCTGAACCAATTCTGTCACAAGTGCTGTCTTGCATCTTTTCTTGGTTTTTAAGTATTCTCCTGCTTCTCTCTGACGTTCATCATCTTCATTAAATATCAATACAACCTTAATCTGTCCCATGACCAGCACCTCCTACCCTCTCCGCAGACGTGCTGTTGTCAGTTTTTCATATCCAATCGCATTCGCCCGGATGTCATCAATAAATTCCACATATTTAAATTCCGGGGAATTTTCAATCTGTTTTCTGAGTAAAAGACTTCCTCCACCAAGAAAGACCGCCGGATTTGTTCTAAAGTCGGTTACATGGGTATGTAGTTTATTGATAATTCTCTGTAACCAGTTTTCTGCCATTCGCTGAATTTCCAGTATGATTTTTTCATCTAATATGGTTTCTTCCTGCATTAAAACCTGTTCTACATCTGACGAATCCAAATGAATGCCATAGTTCTGTTGAATCGCATTGGATATTTCAGACCGTAGAACAGCCATACCGGAACGATCACTGACACGAACTGATAAATCCGGTTTTCCATTTCTGATTACCAAAAGGTCAACTGTTCCATCCCCAATATCAATACAGTTTACCGTTCTATATTTCTTCAAAAGACTTGCCTTAAAACACATGACTGCTGCAAAATTCTGTGGGCTGACAAATACATCTTTTAAATAGAAATTAACGGATTTTCCATTCATCTTAAAACTGATTCCATGTTTTGCATGATCTAAGAAATATTTCTTAAATGAAGTTGCCTGCTGACCGTAATCTGCGGGTGGCAATCCCACGCCAAGCACTACATCTTTTCCCGTTAATGTAATTCCTTTATTACGAGCTTCCATTGCAAGAGCATATAATGTGAGAATAAAGTAATCATCATCTACTGTCTTATCAGCTTTAAACGGCATTTTTGTATCTGACAGGGTATAATATGTTCCCTGATACTCCAAAATATCTTCATTCATAAAGCGTCCCGGTTCACACACATATCTGACAAGTCCACATGGGAAGCATACATTCTCTCCCTTCATATTTCCATTTCCATGATCAATTCCAAAAATGATTTCTGCCATCGCTTTTTCCTCCTGTTTTTTAACTGTACTTTAAGTTGCACTAACATATACTTTTGTTCCAAAATTGCTTCTATTTAAGTATCACTTAACTCATTCTTGCTATCACTTTTGTATGTCTTGTTCTACTTAAATATTACTTTTGTATGTGTTTTTAATATATACCATACATTTGTATGTGTCAATACATTTTTATATATTTTTGTGTATTTAACAGTAAAAAATATGTTATAATCCCTTTATGGAGGTAGCGATAATGACCGTTGGCGAAAAAATCAAATACTTTAGAACTATGCATGGGTTCACTCAGGAACAACTTGTACAGGCTACTGGTTTAAGCATAAGCACTTTGCAAAAATACGAGTCTGATGAACGCAAGCCCAAGCCGGAGCAACTCTTGAAAATATCACAGGCCCTGGGCATTAGTATCAATATTTTTATGGATTTTGATATTCATACAGTTTCCGATCTGCTCTCACTTATATTTAAAATGAACGAGCAACTGGATTTAAACTTTGATTCTCAGAAAGATACAAACGGAAATATCATTCCTGACACCCTTACTCTTTCATTCAAAAATCCAATAATCAATCAGAAGCTCAGCACTTACGTTTCTTTCTTAAACAAAATGACCGGCTCTGAAAGGGAACAATATACTCAAACGCTTCAGGAATTAGAGAATCAGCTTCTTAACGACAATACAGAAATTCACAAGACTGCTCCTGCGAGTAATTCCACTAATAACATACCGGATTCCACTTTTTCAGATCCGTCTTATCAGAAAATACAAAACCTGTTATCTGATTGCACACCGCAAGAAATGGAATGGATCTTAAAATCTGTTCAACTCATAAAAGACTGTCTGCGTGACACTAAATAATTTTCGGAGGATTCCTTATCACTATTACAGAAAATGATTATAGAAAAAAATTTGAGGGAAGCGTCACAAAACGTTTCCCTCACTCATCATGTATAGTCTATTTTTTTAGATCTTCCAGTATTTTTTCTACATTAATTCCAATTCCGTTTAATTGTGGTTGCAGGATCAGATACTTTTTCAATGGACTTAGCTTATTAAGCAGTCGCATGATTTTACCACTTTTCTTTTCTAATTCTAACTCTAATTCCTTCAAGTAAAACTTGTAATATGGAACTTCTATATTTGTTTCCTCGATATAACGCTTGATCAGTTCTATACTGTCGTTATCCTTAAGCTGTATAGCTGCATTGCCTACAATTATAAGAAAGTCTATGCTATCGACTCCCATATCTTCAAATTCCACACTCTCCAGATACTCTTTCAGATTTTTGATTTTCTTTTGTTCTACCAAACAATCCAACAAATATATCTGTGCAAATGCTGTTTTTGCATACTCAAGACTTGTGCAAAAATCCTGTTCTGCAACTTCATAATTTCCCATTTTCCAGTATGTATAGGCAATGTCAGAATAATATTTTACCTTTCCGGCTTCAGTAAACTTTTTAATGTTCATTTTTTCACGCACATGCAATGCTTTTTCCAGCCACTTTACGTCTGGATCAAAGTTATGATACATTTCATACATCATTGCAATAACATCCTGCGAATACACTTCATCTTCTGTATATAAATCTTCTTTTTCCAGTTCTGCCATCACTTCATCTGCAATCTTTTTCGCACTTGTATTATCAGAAACCAATGCAAGCTGTATTGCCTTATCAAATTTATATTTCAATTTCATTAAGGAACTATCCGTCTTTTCAATCAAAATATCATCCAATTTAAGCAGCTCCGTTAATTGTCCTGACGGTAAAATGACAGACCGCAACAGTTCCAACATTCTCTGGTCTGTATGTACATCCACTTTTGTATTTTTTACAATAGCCTCAATCTGCTCTGAGAATTTTCCCTTATCATTATTCAGTTCATAATACAATAGCTGATAATATTCACATTCATTCTTCCAGTCCTCTGCATCCACCAATCCTTTTATAAATTCAAATCGTTCTCCCCAGTTATCTGTATTTCCTTTTGGTATGCAGTGAAAAATACGATCTGCCAACTCCGATAGTGCATTTACATCTTTATGTAACACAAATCTTCCAATTACAGGGTTATCCTTCAATATTCTGTTCGTATGCTTTCTTACATCTTCCAGATAATCAGAAAGCATCGCCACAGCTACATAATACGCTTTAATATAATTTTTTCTGTCGATTTCTTTTTTATAATTCTCTATTCCCTGTCCACTAAACGGTTTACAACACATGGAATACAAGCGTCCTGAACCACACAGGCATTTTTCATCATCTAACATATCTCATTTCTCCCATTGATTTATTGATTGATATTTTATCACATCTTCCGCATCATATAAATGGCAAAATAAAACCACAGGCATATCACTTTACACCTGTGGTCATATTTCATACTATTATTTTTAGCAAGTCCTTTTATGTATCGCCACAATCTTGCTAATTGGAAATCCCACCATATACCATACCGCCCGGATTCCAAGCCATGCTGCAATCACACAACCAAATATCCCGCCTACAATTACGCACAGAGCAGCCATTCCAAGGATACCGGATAAATCCCAATGCCAGGGAATTATAATAAACATATGTGGGATTCCCACTGGCACTCCGTAAACCAGCATAAATCTGAACCAGTCAATTTCCCCATCCACCATATAAATATATTTTCCAATCCATCCAAGCAGAAGCAACCCTGCAAATACTAAGATTCCTTTACATACAAAATTTTTAAATGTCATGCTTCCTTTACCCCTTTCTGGTATTTTTCTATTGCTTTCATCAGAACATCATCAAAACTGAATACTATCTCTATCCTCTTTTTATCATATACATAAACTGTATCAATCGTGGCATTTACAAGTTCTTTTGTAATCTTCTCATGCTGCATTTCCCCTTCCAGTAATTCAGCAGCAGATGCCACTTTACTTTTATATGCTTCTTCCTCCGCCGATAAACGTGTGAGTGTTTCTATCTCTGCCTGTATGCCATTCATTCGATCCGTAATCTGCATTTTTTTCATCATATACTTTTCTTTCGTTATAATACCTTCCGCATACGATTCATACTGACGTATTCTCTCACTTTTTAACACATTACTCTCAGCCTCTAGCTGTTTTATCTTTTTTCTTCTGACACTATCCAAATTAGTTGTCTTTTCCTCAAAATCCAACTGTATAGCATCCAATACATAAAGGACACGTTTTAAAGCATACCATACATGCCCTTCTATAATTGAAACAGAAACCATTTCGTCTGAACACTTGGCAAATTTTCCTGTCATCTTTTTATGTGGACAATATACCCTGTCATTAGCACCGGATTCCATCAATACCATTGATCGTCTGCAATTCCCACATCTGACTTTTCCTTTCAATGCAAACTTTCTTGTACCCCGGTAATCTGGTTTTTTCATAAATGCGATAGTTGCCTTTGCTATTTCATATTCTTCCTCTGACACGATTGCCGGATGAACATTTTTTGTAATAACCACATCTTTATCCCTCGATTTTCTGGTTACTTTACTGCCAACCGCAATACTTTGTCGTTTTCCCTGCACTAAAGCTCCTGTATATTCATATCTTCCAAGAATGGCTCGAACCATGCCACAATCCCACAGAATTTCCGACTCTGGCATTTTTTGATTATATCCATAATGCGTAAGACCATTCTCTTTATTATATCTTCCCGGTGTAGGTATTCTCTGTTCATTCATATAATAAGAAATCTGAGAAGTACTGCATCCCTCGATTGCCTTATCAAAAATCGTTCGCACATATTTCCCTGCTACCGGATCTATCAACCATTCCCCTGTTTTACTATCTCGTAAATAACCAAAAGGCGGTTTTCCCCCAGTCCATTGACCATTTTTCCATTTCACTCTTAATGCACTTTTCAGCTTTTTAGAAATGTCTTTGCTATAAAGGTTGTTGACCAAGTTATGAATTGCCATATCCATTCCCATAGTTTTTCCTAAATAATCATTGCTGTCATAATTATTGTTTAATGAGATAAAACGGATTTCCAGTATTGGAAGTACTTGCTCCAGGTAATCTCCTACACCAATATAATCTCTGCCAAATCGTGAAAAATCTTTTACAATAATCGTATCTATTTTCCCAGTTTTCGCATCCTCTATCATGCGTTTAAACGCCGGACGCTCAAAATTAGTTCCTGAATAACCGTCATCCACATACTCTATATATTCATCTGACAGGTCATCCCTGTCCTGAACAAAATTTACAAGAAGCGTTCTCTGGTTATCAATACTGTTACTTTCATCCTTATTGTCTTTTCCCAAATCTCCATCTGCAATAGATAACCTCAGATACAATCCATTCTTACGCACTTTTAACACCCTCTATCAATTCTGTTATCTGTTTAAATTTATCATCACACTTGAAGCGCACATGAATGCTTCCGTTTTTATATATCTCCACATATTCTACAAGTTCCTGTACCAGTGCTTCATTGAAGCTCCTGTCAGAAAGATACTGCTCCAAGTTGCTGACCATATTCATATATCTGTCAGTTTTTTTCTCCAACATTCTTTGATTCTGTTTTGCAATTTGCAAATCATCCCTCAGTTTTTGTAACTCCCGGATATAACGCTCTTTCATCATATCGAAGTCCTCTTTTTCTACAATCCCACCTACATAGTCCTCATACAATACAGTGTTCTTTTCTTCTGCCTGCGCTATTTTTCTTTCCAACATCCGCACTTTTGCAGCTGCTTCATAAAAAGCATTTTTCTCACTGGAATCACTTTTCAATTTTTGTAACAGCTTTTTTCTGTCACACATACTTCTTATAAGAATCTGAATTTGATCCATCACAAGTATCTTCAGCAGATTTTCTTCTATCTTCTGACCGCAATAATTATTCGCATAATTTTGAGCAGAACAGGTATAATAAATTCCTACTTTCTCCATTGTCTTATAATTATGGGTATAGCGGACACAATACATTGGACGTCCACAATCTCCACATCGAACCATACCGGGAAAACAGTCTTTGTATTTTTCTCTGTCCTCCATATATTTTAAATGCCAGTTTCTTGTGACCTTTTTTATTTTATTTGACCTTTCCTGCAGTTCTTCATAATCATCCCTTGCGATCATCGGCGTATGCATATCTCTCTGAACATTCCAGTCCTCCGGCGAAGTTCTATACTGCTTTATCCCTTTATACAATGACTGCTTCAACTTTCCGGTTACAATATCTCCAACATATGTAGGGTTATTCACAATCTTATCTACTGTATCCGTTCTCCACTTTGTCTGTTCTAACGGAACAGTCAATACACCAGTTTTTTCTCTTTGTCCAGGTGTTGCAATTCCCATGAGATTTAATCTATCTGCAATTTTCTTTTTGCTGACTCCCATCATATACCACTGAAATATCATCCTTACAAATGGTGCAACCTCTTCATCAACAATCTGTCTGTGCCTATCCTCTGAACGGACATATCCAAATGCTACTTTTGATAAAGTAATATTTCCCTTTTTTCGCTGTGCATCTTTTGCAGCCAGAATCTTTTTTGACATATCTTTTGCATACATGGCATTAACCATATTTTTTAATGGAACACTGATGTTTTCCCTGTCCTCTTTTCTGGAACTGTCATAATCATCTGTAATTGCGATAAACCTTACATTTAACCTTGGTAAAATCGTTTCCAGATAATATCCTGTTTCCAGATAGTCCCTGCCAAAACGTGATAAGTCTTTTACAACAATACACTGAATCTTTCCTGACCGGACATCTTCCATGAGTTTCAAGAAGCCTGGTCGTTCAAAATTAGTTCCGCTAAATCCATTGTCTATATATGTACCTGCCAATTTTAAATCCGGATGCTCCTCTATGAACTTTTCAACCAGCATTTGTTGTACAACTAAAGTTTCGTCCGTTTCATTTCCACCATTTTCAACAGATAATCGAATATACGCTCCGGTATCTATCAGATTCTCACAGTTTTCTATAATCTGATTACTAACAGCCTCAACATTTTTATTTCTTCTGCTTTTCCTTGCCATTGCTATTCCTCCATCCATTCTTCTGGGAAATAATTCTTCCAGTTCTGCATTGTCAGGTATACATGCACATCTCTTAAATCTGAAACAATTATTTTATCTACCCATTTTTTAACATGTTGACTTTCCAACTTCTCCGGTAACTCTTCCCTTTGAAATGTTTTTATCCATTCATTTTCCTCGCTATAAGCCTTTTTCATATTTGCAAGCCTGTCCATCAGTCCTTCAAAATCGTTTTCATACATTTGCAACTGCGCCTGTATTTCTTCTTTTTTCTCCTGATATTCTGTCTGACCAATCTCATAGTCCCGGAATTTTTCATATAAAGGAATACGGTCTTTCTCTACCTGCTCCATTTCCTGAAATATCATCCATGCCTTTTCTGAATATTGTTGAGTCTCTTTCTGTAATAGCTGTTGCATTTTTTCTGTCTGCAAATATGCTTTCATTTTTTCAGCCATATCCATTTCCAGAGAAATTGCATTTTTTACTGCCTCTGTAACCTTAGCTTCTTCTATATAAATTTTTCTTTTCTTTGGTAATTCACCCATCTGCGGATTGAACACAAAAGCAACGTCACCACTTCGGAAATTTCTCAGGTACAACGGCTTTCCAGTTGCTTCATCATAGATTTTTCTTACATATGGCCCCGGCTTCCCACCTATGATATTATCTGTAGTTGTTCGACTTTTAATAAGTCTTCTAGCCTGATCAAAAACTCCTTCATCTAGTATTGGTGTTATTGAAAGCGTACAAACTTCTCCGTTGATTGTTTTCTGCCAATAGCCATCATATGCTGTACATTCTAAAATCCTCCGCAAAGCGCCCTCGCTCCACCTATTTTCATAATGCGGCCAGTGCTTATGCCCCACTCTCGCATTATGTACCATTGGAGATTCTTCTCCTCGCTCATTCAGAATGGCTACTATCTTTTTTATAGAGATTTCTGCCAATGTCATTTGAAATATCTCCCGTACAATCTTCGCAGCCTCTTCCTCGACAATTAATTCTTTTCTATCTTCTGAAAGTATGTATCCATATTTTTCATCGTGAACTGTATAATATCCCTCTACCTGTTCACGAATCGCATATTCACGCATACTCTTTACCTGTACCGCAATTTTCTCTTTTCTGAAATACTCGTCTATTTCTTCCCTGCTTTTTCCAATACTGCAAAAATCGCTCTGTACTATCGCAAAGTGAAGTCCCGCCGGAAAGAATGTTTTAACCAGTACATCTTCCGCACAGGAAATATATTTTCCGCAACGGTCAACACTATCTACTACCACCATATCAAATTTACGGTTAATCCCATCTGCCGTCATTTCTTCAAAAGCTGTATTTTCATTTTCGTCCTTTTTCCGGTCACTGTATTTTGCTACCAGCTTCCAACCATGTGATTGTATATAGTTCTGAATATGTTCATTCTGCTGTTGGATAATATCTGATGGAATTTTCTTTGTATTTTTGCACGATGTAGTCCTTGTATAACTTACGCACCGCATTTAAATCTACCTTCCCTTTCTTCCATTTCCCGAATATTCTGAGCTGCTTCTGTCATTTCCTGTATTTCGTCTGCATACTTAAAGCAAATTTCCAGACGGTCTTTTCCATACACAATGACTTTATCAATTAGAGTAACTACCGCTTTACGATCAAGCTGTGTAATATTCTGATAGCACTTGAAATCCTCAATCCAAGGGTGTTCCCGTTTTCCCTCCGCAGATGCCTTTTCTTTCCTCTGCTCTAATTCACGTTCTGCCTTTTCCGCATTATGTAGCTTGTCTGTAAATCTCCGGTTATACTCATGGTATTCTTCTCTCGTCACAATGTTATCTAACATATCCTGATACAACCGGGTTTTTAAATCTTTATACTTCTCTACTTCCTCATGCAGAACCACCAACTGCTTTTCCAGTGAATCCAGTTCTGTTTTTTTATAATTTTTCATTCCACTGTTCTGAATGATATTCTCCGCATTTACCAATAAGGCAATCTGCCTTTGTATAGCATCCAAAACAACTTTATGAACCGTCTTTTCACTAATCAGATGTGAACTACATCCATCTCCGTTTTTATATGTAGAACAATGGTAGTAATAATACCGCTTTCCATTTTTTGTTGTGCTTCTCTTCACCATGTTCTGCCCGCAATCTCCACATCGCAAAAATCCCGAAAAAATATATACGGATTCTTCCTCTGGTGCTGTGCGGGTATCCAGTTCCATCAATGACTGTACATACTGAAATATTTCCTCTGCAATAATCGCTTCATGCGTTTTCTCTACACGAATCCAGTTTTCTTCTGCTACTGGTCTGCACTCTTTTACTTTATAGTTGATTTTACGATTCTTTCCCTGAACCATTGTTCCTGTATATAACTCATTTGTCAAAATGCGATTTACAGTTGTGACCGCCCATTTAGGCTTGGCTCCTGAACGAAATCCACTATTATAATTCATACCACAGCTTCGTTTATATTCCATTGGTGGAAGCACTCCCATTTCATTCAGCTTCTCTGCAATCCTTTGAGAACTGTAACCGTCCATTTTCAGATTGAAAATATATCGGACTATATCTGCTGCATATTCATCTATAATGAGATGATTTTTATTCTCTGGATCTTTCTGATAGCCATACCCAGCAAAGCTGCCAATAAACTGTCCATTTTTTCTTTTTACATCTAACTGACTTCGGATTTTAATTGAGATGTCCCTGCAATAAGCATCATTTATCAGATTCTTAAAAGGAACAATGATCTGGTCTGCATCATCCGATTCTGCTGCACTGTCATAATGGTCTGTAACTGCAATAAACCTTACTCCAAAAAACGGGAATATCTTTTCCAGGTATCTTCCTGTTTCAATATAGTTTCTTCCCAGTCTGGATAAGTCCTTGACGATAATACAGTTGATTTTCTTTTTCTTCACATCCTCAATCAATCGCTTAAATGCAGGACGTTCAAAATTTGTTCCACTGTAACCATCGTCAACATATTCATCGACCAATGTGATCTCTGGGTGCTGTTTTACAAAATCGTTAATCAGACTTCTTTGATTGCGGATACTATCACTTTCCAATTTATCTCCGTCTTCTCTGGAGAGTCTGAGATAGTCCGCTGCTAATATAGACTTTTGATTGAAATACATAAAGCCATCAACCTCCTAATTTACTATGCCGTCCGGCAGTGTAAACCAAGAAATTCATGGCTTCTTGAATGCTTTTAAATTTTGACCCAACACCATATTAACATAACTTCTGGCTCACTGCTATACCTTTTTTCATTCTTTTTAAATTTCTTTCCATCCTGTTTTTCTTCATTTTCACAACGAGATACACCTGTTCAGGCTTTCTTCCAGTGTACATTTTCCAGTAAAACTTATTTTTACCGCTACTCCATGAGAGATATAGCAATACGGATTTTTAATCTGCCTGATATAATCTGCAATCCGTTCTTCCTGTGGCAGTTCTGTTTGTATCTGCACCTGCTCTATATCTACCAGACTGCTTGTGTCTACCGTTCTAATATCTATCTCTGCCATCTCCTGCATTTCTTCTGGTGTTGGTAATTCTTTCTCTGCCATTTTTACACCTCCCGGAAAAAACTACTTCTACCTATAAAGCTCGGCAGAGGCTATTTACCAACCTGCATTTCCTGTTTTTTTATTTTTTTCATTTTGAGGGTTGGTAAACAGGCTTTCCAAAGCCTTATTAGTAGAGGGATTTCTTTCTTAGAGCAAGTTTCGCCCTGGCTGCCAGAAACCCGGTTCCCGGATTTTGACAGCAGGCAACTTGATGGGGATTTTGCTCCCCATACCCTCAAGCACAATCAATGATTGTTTCATTGGTTCCCATTTGCATGGTCACAGCGTAATAATTTTTTATTACTTAACTTTCACAGCAGACTGTGAATTTTACTTACAAAAAAAACTGGAGGATTAAAGTTATGACAAGACCTAAAAAAGAAGAAATGTATCGTAACCATCGTATTACCGTTCGTTTCACTGAGACAGAATTTTCAATTATCGAAACTGCCGCCAAACAAGCTAATATGTCATTGGCTTCTTATGTGCGAACACAAGTTTTAAAAGGAAAAGTACAGACCAAAATTGAAATAGTTGCTGATGTTCCAGAAATAAAGAAACTGCTCGCAGAGTTTGGAAAGATAGGCAGCAACCTCAATCAGATTGCAAAATATTTTAATCAGGGTGGGATTCTTTCTCAGGAAATGCGAGGAGAAATAAATAAGCGACTTCGAGATTTATACGAAATGAAATATAAGGTAATGGAAATGGCAGGTGACTTTCATGGCAATACTGAAACATATAGCAAGTAAAAATGCAGATTATGGAGAAGCTGAACGTTATCTGATCTTTCAACATGACGAATATACACAGAAACCTATCCTTGATGAAAACGGTCATATGCTTATTCGTGAGGAATACTATCTTGATGGAATAAACTGCGACCCATTTACCTTTGCAGCGGAATGTCAGGAAACAAATGCTTATTTTCATAAGAACCAATCTTACAATGATATCAAGTCACACCACTATATCATCAGCTTCGATCCTAAAGACCGGGACGAACATGGATTGACTGGAGAACTGGCGCAGCAACTTGGCGTAGAATATGCCAAAGAGAATTTTCCCGGACACCAGGCACTTGTCTGTACTCACACTGACGGTCACAATGGTAGTGGCAATATTCATGTGCATATTGTAATCAACAGTATCCGCAAATATGACACTAAGCCTCAGCCCTATATGGAATTTGACCGGGATTCAAAAGCTGGATATAAACATCATCTTTCCGATAGATACCGAATCTATTTAAAGCAAAAAGTCATGGATATGTGTACCGCCAATGGGTTGAACCAGGTAGACCTTCTAACACCTGCTGAAAGGAAAATATCTGAAAAAGAGTACTGGGCAAAACGCAGAGGACAAAAAAAACTTGATAAACACAATGCACAGCTTGAAAAGAAAGGGCTGACTCCAAGGCAGACTACTTTTCAAACCGAGAAGCAATATCTTCGTGATGCGATTGATACAGTTGCTTCACAGGCAATATCACAAGAAGATTTTTCCAGATTGCTGTCTGAAAAATATAATATTACATTCAAAGTCAGGCGTGGCAGATACAGCTACCTGCATCCCAATCGCAGTAAATACATTACTGGAAGAAGCCTTGGTACGCTTTATGAGGAAAAACATCTTCTGCAAATATTTCAAGAAAATTCTACCTCACAGATTACTGAAAATCCGGTTCCTGATATTTCTCAAGTTGTTAATTCTTCAACTCCAACAGTTTCTGCCTACACTGCTACAACTACAGAAGCTCCACATACTTTCCTCTTTATAAAATCTGATTTACGGTTGGTAACAGATTTGCAGCATTGTATTAAAGCACAGCAAAGTCAGGCGTATGCTCAAAAAGTAAAACTGTCTAACCTGAAAATGATGGCTCAGACAGTTGCCTATGTACAGGAACATGGCTTTCAATCCAAGGCAGATTTAGATGCAGCTCTTTCCGATGCCTCTGCTCAAAGCACTGATGCAAGAAATACACTAAAATCCACAGAGAATACTTTGAAGAATGTCAATGAACAGATTCATTATACCGGACAGTATCTTGCCAATAAATCTATATATTCTGATTACCGCAAAAGTCGGAACAAAGAAAAATTTTATGATGATCACCGGGCAGAACTTACACTCTATGAATCTGCCCTCCGAATACTCAAAGAAAAATCACAGGGCAATAAACTTCCTACATTAAAAATGCTGCGTGAAGAAAAGAATCGCTTAACAGAATTACAGGCAGTGCAACGTGAGGATTTTAATGCCCGGCGTGAATATGAACGAGAACTCCGCACAGTATGTTCCAATGTAGATATTATTCTTGGAACCTCACAAGTTCAAAATCGCCAGCGTGAACATACACAAGAAAAATCATAACCAACTTCTTTCATAAAAAATAGAGGTTCTTCCATAAAGCCAGGGAAGCAAACCTCTATTTCTTTATTCTACCTTTTCTCCATCTACATATAATATAAATTTTTCAGGGTTGTGGATAATATCATATTCCCCATTTTCTTCATCTAATAAATACGCTATCTCACAGAATTGCTTATTATCGTTAAGGTCTTTTTCTGTCTTATATACACTAATCTGTAATTCTGTCGGGCATACCATATCATACGAAAACTTTATAGACTGAAAAGAATTTTCCCGGCACATTTTTATAATCTGTTTTGCCAGTTCCTCTTTATCAGCAATTTCCTCTTGATTTGCTACAACCGTTAAATGTTCCGTAGTGTTAAATCTCGTACTATTAACTGCATCTGGAATCTCCGAAAGTTCCTCCGACTGTGCTTTATGAAATCCACTACATATGCACATCACGCATATAAAGCAAACGACTACCAGTACAATTCCTTTTGTTCTCTGCTTTTTCAATCCATCTCCTCCTCATAGATATGGGTTCCGAAAACAGAACCTTTGTTACTTTCTATCTTAACCCTATAATGAGGGAAAGACAAGAAAAAGGTGGAGATAGCCGTTGATTAAATATGATAAATTGTGGCTTACCATGCAGGAAAGAGGTATTACAAAGTACACACTTCATAAAGAATACCACTTCAGTAAGTCCCTGATACACCGCTTGCAGAATAATGAGGGTGTCAGTATGAACACCATCAATACACTCTGTAACATTCTGGATTGTAAAATTGAAGATATTGCAACGCACTACAAAGACTAGCCTTAACCGAAGCATTCGTCACTGGCCAGTCTTTTTATATGCGAAAAAAGAAGCCAGCCACAACAAAGTGACCAGCTTCTCATTTTTATTTTTTTGTACGTTCCATATCTTGTCCCATTACCTGCTGCATAGCTTTCTGTCCACTGCGCCTTGCGACTTCTTCCTTTTTCTCGTTCAATTTTGCAAGGATAGATTCTTTGGGACGATTCTTTTTCTCTTTCGGTGCTGCATTATTTTTAAGTCCGTCAATCATATTGTAATTTGCTTCCTCTGTGATCTCCGCACTTCGCAGATATTCCCCATTCTCCATATACTTCTGCCAGTTATCCAGTTTCGGTTTACTATTTCCTGTCTGCTCCTGCACTGGCGGATGCAAATAGTCACGAATCTGCTGTTTTACCATATCGTCAAATCCATTATATACGCTGTCTACAATCACTTTACCATTCTGATCTAAAATCACATACGCAACATTCGTTCCATACTGCTCATGCTCCATAAGGAAATAATTTTTCCCCTCTACCAACAGATAATCTACTACTTCCCAGGTTCCGTCTTTTCCCTCTATTTCATATCCAACTGTATCTTTTGTTAGTTCACCACTTTCTGAAGATGTGACTTTCATAAAATCAGGAATCTCTATAAAAGTGTCTTTGTTCACATAGTAAGTGGTCGTGACACCATTATCATTAAGAATCAGCACATCACTGGTATTGACCGCATGACCTTTATAATTATGGGGCTGTTTCTGCTCCAGATCCTTTTTTATCTGCTCTGGCGTTTCTCCCGGCTTCATTGTTCCAAGATACACCTGTTCATAATTTGCCACCTGCACCGGAATCTGATCCTGCACAAGTTCTTCATAGGTCCGGAAAAGAAGATTTCTCAATTCCGGTTTCTTTTTTAACTGGTAAACTGCAAACTGACTTGTACTCATTCTCCATCCACCTCCAGATCTGCTTTATAAATTTCTACCGTTTTCTGCAATTCTTCATATCCCTCATCGCTAAGATAATAGAGCTTCTGAATCGTTGTAAAAATCAGCAGCTTCATATCTTCGTCCAGATAGGAAAAAATCTCATCCATTGCTTCCATTGTCTGTACCCGGTTTCCTGCATCAAAAATTGCCAAAGCAGTATATTCATCTTCCTCAAATCTTACCATCATAATGACACCTCTCCCTTCTTATGTGTTCTGGATTTTTCTTTCGCTGCATTCTGTTCCTGCTCTTTTATTTTTACCTGACGTTCCCGGAGTGCCTGAAGAACTGATTCTTTTCTGCTCTTTGGCTGTGAACCATTTTCTTTTTGTACAGATTTATCTCCAACTGTCTGCTCTGTGCTTTTGGTAAGCTCCTGCTTCTGAGCAAAATATTTTTCCACATCATCCATTGCTTTCTGAACTAATGGACTTTCCTTATAGTGTTTAATCATCTCCACACCTTCCCGGTCAACTTTTCCCAGTCGCATAAGATCATACGGTCCGTCATAATCGCTTCCATCATGCAGTTCAAATCCAACACCTTTTATTCCATTCATGCGTTCTGCAGGAATTGATTCATAAATGCGTAAGGCTTCTTCCAGGGTAAGGTTCTCATGATACTCACCCATAACAGGAAATTCCATACACTCCGCAACATAAAAAGTGATCGTGTCTTCCGGCTGTTTCTGCTCTGGCTGTCTGGTAAAAACAGAAAGTGTTTCTGCATTTTTCAGACGTGAAAGTAATGACTGGGCAGTGACTACATCGCTGTCTATATCCGATTCTTCTGCCACCTCAGTCAGCCAGTCTTTTAAACCTGCTGTCTCCTTGTTCAAAATATCCTCTGTGAGTTTCTCAACCTGTTCTTCCCTATTTTCAACGGTATCTTTATATTCATAAGTATCATATTCATAACTAAAATTATCCAAGTCCACTGCGAGTTTCCTGATTTCCTGCTGATCAAGATAGGCTTCCGATTCCTTTATATACTCTGCCAAAGTAATTCTTTCTTCTAAGATTGGGTTAATGTCTACTTTAATGCCTGCTATTGCCATACCATACGAATTCAATTCGTTAAAAAAACTATCCTCTCGAATATTTCCTCGATAAGAAAGCACCACATCAAGATCAGAATCTGCACGATACAGTTCATCTCTGCTTCTGGAACCATGTACTCTCGCCCCAATCAATGTAACTTCATTTTCCAGTCCCATTTCTTCCAGAACAGCTCTTGCATGAAATAAAACTTCATATTCAATTTCTGCCCTGCCCATTCCATTCAATGCTGTTTCACATCTGCCAAGTTCCGAAGTGAATCGAATATCTCCACTAGCCAGCACTTCTTTAGAATGACTGATTACCTTATCCCGAAACTCCCTGTCATCAACTTTTACACATTCAACATCTTCCAATCCTTCATTTTTCAAGCTGGTATACATTGCTTTCTGAATAGAATCTTCTGGATTTCCACAAGCATCTCCTGAAATTTCATGAAGTTCCTGATCATAAACCAGGTATTTATAGCCATCCTCCGTCGGTTGCACTGTTAAATACATACCAGATTTTTTAAATTGTACGGTTATTCCCTCATAATTTTTTAATGCCGCTTCCCTGTCATAACCATCAAAAAAAGCCTTTGGACAATTACGTTCAAACTGTATCTTCTCCATTCTCTCTTCTTCTGCATATTCAATTTCTGCATACATTTCTTCATAATCCATCACGCTTGCATCTTCTATCGAAAGTCCTTCATCTTCCAAAATATTCTCCATTGCTTCAGTAATAGAAATAGTCGGATCATCATAAACGCCGCCATCCAGTTCCAGATAATCTTTATCATAGAATGTATAATCATAACCATCTTCTACCGTCTGAATTGTAAAATACTGATCTCCAATCTGGTATGCTATCTCTGTATCATGCACTGCCAGACTGTTTCCTATCTCTTTAAAAGTATTGTATATCTGCGGATTCAGCCATCCTTCCACTTCCTGGCAATCATAAATCAATGTATCTATTCCATTCTTACACTGAATAAAATCAAGACTACCTCGCAACGGTGCTGTATTTTCAATTCCAAGAGCTTTCATTTTATGATTAGGCAGAGAGTAATATGCTCCAAGGGCAGCTCCCAAATCCTTATATCTCTCGATCTTCATCCCACCTTTTGCTGCCAGATCTTCGATCACATAATATTGGTCAATATAATGATTTTCTGGCATTTTCAGGTCAATGCCATTATTTTCTCTGACTTTATGTATCTCGAAAAAGCTGAATTTCTGTTCTTCACCCCGCAGATTCTGTCCGGTCAGTGTCGGCTCCCATGTATCTGTACTGATTGGCTGCTGTTCCATGATTTTCATAACTGTTCCGTCTGCTAAGATGACTGTTGCCTGGTCTGGAAGATCTATCAGGTCATACACCGTTGCACCATTTTCTTCCAGATATTCTGAAATAGCTTCCCTGGCTCCTTCATCAAATCCATGCCAGATGTCCTCTGCCACCAGTGTCCCATTTTCCGATACGATAATATCTGCCACGTCCTGACCGTATTCCTCATTTCGCATCTGGAAGAATCGCTCCCCATGATATGTTTTCATATCCATCGCATACCAGGTGCCTGTATGTCCTTCTGCTTCATACCCTCTTGTAGTTTCAGTGATATGCTGATTTTTCACACCAAGCACCTCTTCCAGTTTCCGGGTACGGATTTCTTTTCTTGCCATATCAATAAATCCATTCAGGACTGCAGGATGGCTGCCCACAATATAGTCCCTGTTCAGATCCATTCCCCGGCTGATATTTTCCGGAATATCAATGCCATCTGCCCACCGTTTATTGCCATCAGAAAATCTACCATCATAAGAAAGCTGTTTCAATGTATTTGCCAGAACAAATGCAACCCGTTCTTCCCCGTATTTTTCAATCACACCTACTGCAACATCTGGATTTAAACGCATACCGTTGAATCCCTCTGCGATTGCCTGTTCGATAGCATTTTTACAATCAATGTTCAGTTTTCTGGAATCCAGATAAGCATCTACATTTCTCTCCTGCATAGCTTTTTCCAAAGTTCCCATATAAACTTCTGGATATGCTTTTACCGGATTATCATTTAACATTTCAACTCTCTGTGCCACAAAGTCCGGCAATTCTGTAAATCCAAAGGAATCTACATAGTATGCGGCTAATCTTCCACCCCGGTTCATAATGATCACGTCACTGACTGACATGGAATGTCCGGTAAAATCGTTTGGACGCTCTATATTAAATCGCTCAAAGAGATTGTCCAGTGTCGTAGCATCTCTCAGTCTTTCACTGTAAACCATCTGATAGTCTTTGCCATCTACGGTAAATCCCATTTCTTTTGCCGTTTCCAGACTTAAAAACTGATACCCTCTTTCTTCCTGTCCACTGTTAATCTGATAAATACCATAACGTTTTCCATCACTTTCCAGAAGAAGCGTTTCTTTGATCTTTGCTTTTTCTTCCGGTGTCATAATCGTTTCCTGACTTCTCCGGTAATTTTCCCATTCAAATTTCGTCACTCCGAATAACCCGTCATGCTGTAAAATATCCAATTCCAGATTCATAATTCTTTGCGACTGTTCCTGACCGCCAACTGCTCCGGTCAGTCCATAAACCGTTACTCCCTCATGGTGCAATTCCACTGCCCGTTCCCTGGTAAGCGGAAGCATACTTTCTGAATAAAATCCGACTTCATGCAATTCTGATAAACCAATCATCGAATCCGGCAGACTTTCAATCTGTTCCTCCGCTTCTCCAATCAATTTTTGTACCGCTTCTCTGTTTCCATCCAGAATAGATTCTGCAAGATTCTCTGCCAGTTTTTCCATTGCTTCCCTATCATCCAGTTTATAAGCAAAATTCACGATAAGATTTCTCTGGTCATTGCTGAAAATCGTCCGTTCCTGCTCCAGACGATTAATAGTCTGTTCTGCATACTGCATGGCACTCATTTCTTCTGTCTGCTCCACAACATCTGCTTCCTGCTCTGCTCTTTCTATCTGAAGTTCTTTGAGTTTTTCCTCAATCTGTCCGATCATATCAGCAGAAGTCTTACGGATGGTGTCCATAGAAGCACGAAGCTCTTTCATATTTTTACCGGAAGACCAGCTTGCAATATAGGAAAAAGAATACTCCGACGTGTCCAGTCCGAAATGGTTACATACCACATAGGCAACACTTTCTGCTTCTACTTCCCTTGTAAGCTGATCTTTTACGATGCCCTCTACTTCCATCTGATCACGATCATGCAATACTGCATGTGCGGTTTCATGCACCGCTGTTTTCATGGTTTGTGCCTCACTCATGCCAGGCTGGATAGCAATATATTTATCGACAAGCTGATAAAAGCCTTTCGCCTCCCCATCAATCTCAATAAAACGGATAGGAACCGGGGCAACCATTTTTAATGATTCCATAAAATCATGGTAGATCAAAACATCTCCATCCAGTTCTGATACCTCAAACTCTGGAATCGGTTCTCCTGTGGTCTGGCTGACATCAAATACTGTCGTAATCCGGAATTTTGTAATAACACGCTCTACTACTTCTGTTTCCGGCTGTCCATCTTTCCCAATCACAATCTCGCCTGTTTCCGGATCAGTTTTTTCAATCTCCTGTTTCTCTTTAAACGGAGCCGGGGCAATAATCTGGATGCCTTTTTCCCCTCTTTTTACCTGTCGGTTGAATTTCTTCTGCCATGCCTGATACCCCGCTACCAGTGTTGCTTCCGGTTTCTGCATAGCGATCAACAATGTATTATTAAAACTGTAATTATGGAACTTTGCCATTGTATTCAGATATTCCGTATATTTTTCTGATGTGAATATTTCTGCAACACCCTGTTCCAACTGCTCTGTAATCTGCTTTAACTGTTCTTCTCTGTTTGCCATAATCAAATCCTCCATAGAAAAATCCCGCCAAAGCTATGGTCACTCTGACGGGATACCCTTTATAACTCCTGTTCGTGTTTCTTTTTTGGTTTCTGCTGTATTTCGCCTGTCTGCTCCTGCTGTTTCTGTTCTTTCAGTCTTTCCAGAATAGATGTTTTATGAACACTGTCAGCAATTCTGTCCTGTCGTTCCTCTGTCACGTTTACTTCCGGATTTTCCCCAATGCCCTCATCTGCCAGAAGATTTTCTCCCCCTTTCTCATCCATGTTCAGCATGGCATTTAGTTCTGCCAGACGTTCCATTTTTTCACTCAGTTCCGCTTCTTTCGGGAATGGCTTCTGCACCTCTTCCTGTGCGGTCTTTAACTGCTGTTGTACCGTTTCCAGATTCTGCTCGGTATCTGCCAGCTTTTTCTCGATTGCAGAAAGTGCATTATGAATCCTCTGGATATTGCCCAGAGTATCCTTTCCGAACTCAATCTTATAAGAACATTTTCCCTTGATCGTCAGGGTATAAGTATTCGACAGGAAATTGTATTCTGAAGAAAGTGCAAAACCATGATATTCTCCGATCTGCCCTGCTGATTTTACGGACTTCAAGCCGGATGCTGCTGAAATGAGTGCAACTCCCGCTTCTTTTTTATCGGTATACAGCTTTCCACCAACTGTCATTGCAAAGTGGTCATTATCCTGCAAATCTATTCCTTTTACTACATCTGCATCCACACGCATACCGGCAATCTTCTCTTTTAATGCTGTAATCTGTACCGGATACCGCTTTGCAATATCCGATTCCAGACGATAGATCTGACTGGTGTGGTTTGCTTTCAAAAGTTTCAGTTTACTTACCTGCACATCCAGATCCATTTTTTCTTTGATGTACTCGTTTCCTGTTGCCAGTGCTTTGATTTCTGCATAGGACAGAGCTGTATCATCTACATCTTCACAGGCACGCACCGGGGATTTACTGGTCATGATCTGTGAAATAAACTTCTGCTTGTTTTCCAGAATCTGCCACATGTACGAATCAAACGTATTTTCCGTTACATACCGGAAGATTTTTACCTTGTCATTCTGGTTTCCCTGCCTGAGAATACGTCCCTCCTGCTGTTCCAAGTCGGACGGTTTCCAGGGGCAGTCCAGATGATGCAGTGCAAGTAGTCTGTCCTGGACGTTGGTACCAGCGCCGAGTTTCGGAGTGGAACCCATCAGGATTCTTACCTGCCCGGCCCGCACCTTTGCAAACAACTCCGCTTTTTTTACTTCCGTATTGTATTCATGAATAAATGCGATCTGCTCTTTCGGGATTCCCCGTTCCACCAGCTTGTTTCTTACATCATCATAAACATTGAACGTTCCGTCAGTTTTCGGTGTACTGAGGTCACAGAAGATTAACTGGGTAGCCTGTGTATCTTTTCCGTCCTCCCATACCTGGAAAGCATTCTCCACACAGGCATTTACCTTGCTTTTCCCTGCGTCTGGCAACATATCATTTAAAAGCCTCTGGTCTAATGCACATTTTCTTCCATCATTGGTAATTTTGAGCATGTTATCTACCCTTGGATCTACCGCACCTCCCCTAACCTGCTCTGCACGTTCTGAAAATGCTTCCACCATTTCTTTCTGCTCATCGCTCGGTTTTAATACTTCATTGATATATTCTGCTTCCGGTACAGGAAGATTCAACATGTCCGCAGTCTGAATATCTGCTGTTTCCTTAAATATGGAAATCAGTTCCGGAAGATTAAAGAAACGGGCAAATCGTGTTTTTGCACGATAGCCCGTCCCTTCCGGTGACAATTCGATTGCCGTAACAGTTTCTCCAAAAGTAGCTGCCCACGAATCAAAATGCCCCATTCCCATATTCATTAAAGTATCATACTGGAGGTATCTCATAATGGTGTATAATTCGGTCATACTGTTTGATACGGGTGTTCCCGTTGCAAACGTAATTCCCTTTCCCCCGGTAATCTCATCCATGTACCTGCATTTCATAAACATATCTGAACTTTTCTGTGCATCGGTCTGTGAAATGCCTGCCACATTCCGCATTTTAGTGTATAAAAAAAGATTTTTGTAATAATGTGACTCGTCCACAAACAGCCTGTCCACGCCTAACTGCTCAAAAGTCACAACATCATCTTTTCGTGTCTGGTCATTTAATTTTTCCAGTTTTGCTTTCAGGGTTTTCTTCGTCTTTTCCATCTGTTTAACGGTATACTGCTCTCCAACCTGCGTCTTTGCTGATTCAATAGAAAATGTAATATCTGTAATCTGATCTTCAAGCAATGCAATCTGTCTTTCCCTAGAAAGCGGGATTTTTTCGAACTGGCTGTGTCCAATAATAACCGCATCATAATCCCCTGTTGCGATTCTGGAACAGAACCGTTTTCTGTTTGCCGGTTCAAAATCTTTCTTTGTTGCCACCAGAACATTTGCTCCCGGATACAAGCGTAAAAAATCGCTTCCCCACTGTTCCAGCAAATGGTTTGGAACCACATAAAGGCTCTTTTGTGCCAGTCCCAGACGCTTGCTCTCCATACCAGCTGCGATCATCTGGAATGTCTTGCCTGCACCTACACAGTGTGCGAGCAGGGTATTATTTCCATAAAGAATATGTGCCACCGCATTTTTCTGATGCTCCATCAGCTTAATTTCCGGATTCATTCCGACAAACTGGATATGACTGCCATCATATTCTCTTGGTCTTACACTGTTAAACCGTTCATTATAAATCTTGCAGAGCGTTTCCCGTCGGCTCATATCCTTAAAGATCCACTCTTTAAATTCCTCCCGGATCAGTTCCTGCTTCTGCTGCGCCAGAGTAGTTTCCTTTCGGTTCAGTACCCGGTGTTCCCCATCCGCATCATGTATTGTGTCATAAATTTTTGTATCATGCAGATTCAACGCATCCTCCAACAATCTATAAGCATTTGCCCTTTGTGTTCCATAAGTTGATGTGGAAAGTGGATTATTGCTGCTATCCACATTCTTTCCCTTTACATTCCACTGTCCAGTCACTTCCGCATACTGCACTTTAATACGCTCATAATTGATATGGTGTCGTGGTGTATGGAATGTTTCTGCCATGAACTCTGTAATATAGTCCGGAGAAATCCATGTTGCACCAAGCCTTGCTTCAATCTCGGAAGCATCCAGGTCTTTCGGCTGTACCCGTTCCAGTGCCTGCACATTGACCATATATTCCGGATGGTTTTCTGCAAACTGCCTTGCAACGTTCAGCTTCTCCCTGACATTCCCGGAAAGATACTCGTCGGATGGCTCCCATTTATCTGTAAGCGGATTTTTGAAGATAACACCTGTAAGCTCCTCTGTGACCTCTTCCTCTGTTTTCCCTGTAAGCTCCATCATATAAGGAATATCCACTTTCGCCTTTTCCCCGATAGATACCGCCAGTGCCTCACTTGCAGTATCTACCGATGTTACCGGCTCTGCCCTGCGGATCGTCCTTTTCGTAAATATGTCTGCTTTCCGCTTCAACTCGCCCTTTTCATCCAGAAATTCAAGGGAAGTCAAAAGGCAATAGCTGCTGTCCATGCTGAACGCTCTTTTATTTGCATTGCTGCTGAGTAGTCCATACTTGGCAGTAAAACTGTCATAAACCTGATTCAACTCAGCCTGTAAGCTGGCAACCTCTTCATCACTGCATTCTTCCAACTGCCGTTCCAGAAGTCTGTTTGTTGCATCCCGGATCGCAACCATCCCTCTGACACGTTCGCCTGTCACAACGGGAAGTTCCATCTTATTCATAACAGAATTTTCCCTGTAATAAATATCCTCTCCGACAAGTGCAAAGCTGAAGTTCTTAATGTCCGGATCTGCCGGTATGGATACCACCTGTTCTTCCAGTTCCGTATCCGAAATCTCCTGCTCTGTGATGGTTCCCTGGATATGCTTCACCGCTTCTTTTAACTGCTCAGCCAGATCTGCTCCCTCTTTTGCCTTTACCGTTACTTCCTGTTTTCCGTACTGGGTACTTTCTGTTGTAAAATCCCCAAGCACCATTTCCGGATGGTCAGCAAAATAAGAATTGACCGTATATCCTTCTGGTGTGGTTTTTAACTGTACCCAGTCTGGCTCTGTGATCGCAGCCCTGTCCCTTTTCTGGAAAAACAGAATATCCGCAACCACACTGGTATTGGCATTTCTCTGGAAAGCATTGTTCGGTAAGCGAATCGCCCCAAGCAGGTCTGCCCGATTTGCAAAATACTGTCGGACTTCCAGATTCTGTTTATCCATCGTACCGCTTGATGTGACAACTGCCACCACTCCTCCGGGACGTAGCAGGTCTAAAGATTTTGCAATAAAATAGTCATGGATCATAAAATGGTATCGGTCATACTTGCGATCACTGACCTGGTATGCCCCAAACGGTACATTTCCGATTACGCAGTCAAAAAAGCTGTCCGGGTAACTGGTTTCCTCAAATCCCTGTACTGCAATCCTGTTCTTCTGGTAAAGCTGCTTTGCAATCTGCCCGGAAATCGGATCAAGCTCTACACCATACATATTTGTGGTACTCATACTTTCCGGTAAAAGTCCCATAAAGTTTCCTACTCCACAGGACGGTTCCAGGATATTTCCCTGTTTCAGTCCCATGTTTCCAAGTGCTTCATACATTGCCTTGATGACTGTTGGAGAAGTATAAAAAGCGTTCAGCGTTGATGCCCTTGCTGCACTGTATTCTTCTGGCGTAAGGACTCCTTTTAACTGTGTATATTCCTCTGCCCAGGCACTGTTTCTTTCTTCAAAAGCCTGGGGAATACCGCCCCATCCAACATACCTCGACAACACTTCCTGTTCTTCCGGTGTTGCTAATCTCTGATCCTGTTCCAGTTCTTTCAGTAGCCGGATAGCTTCCATATTTGCTTTAAACTTTGCCTTCGGACCGCCAGCACCAAGGTCATCGTCCGTAATATGGAAGTTATGAGGTTCCTGTTCCTGCACCTGTTCATTCTGCAGATATGGCAAAAATTCTCCCTCATAGCCAAACAGTTCGTTCTCCCCTGGAATATAATTTCGTCCAGTTTCCATACACCGGAAAATATCAGCTTTTGATGAACCACTTGCTTCGTAAAATCCTGCATAGGAATATAAAATATCATCTTCTCGCTCGTAGGTAGTCAAATGTAATTCTGTATTTCCTCTTGTCTGGTTTACCAGTTCTTTCCCTTCCAGACCTTGCGGAAGAATCCCCACTGGTTCAAAATGATACCCCTGATATTCAAATACATTCTCGTCCCACTGTTCCTGTACAACTACATCTTCTGGCTCAGACTCTGATTCTTGTAAATCCAGTTCTTGTCGTACTCTGGTAATTTCTTCTAGATTCATGACATGATCTGTATATGGCTCGATCATATCCTCCTGCCATCTGCCATTATCATTCCAGAGTTTTTCCGAAATGTCAGAAACCAACTGCATCTGTTCCGGTGAAAAGTCTGGATTCAATACTGGTTCTAACATACGCTCCTGTTCAGCCAGCTTTCGGATAACCGCCATCTGTTCCTCGGAAAAATCCTCTACAGATTTTCCAACTGTATCCATACTGTCATAGATCAGTTCGCCTACACGACTTTTTAATACATAATCATCCTCATAAAAGCCATCTTCCCACAATTCTTTTGCTTCTTCAAAGGACATATGCGGATCTGCCTCTGGTTCTTCATTCTGTATCTCTTCCACTTCTGCAGCCGATTCTTCTACTTCCAGTTCTTCCGTAATTTCCTCTGGTTCAGAATTACTCATAATGTCAAATAAAGACATCTGGTATCCTGTCAAGCCTTCCGTCTGCTCTGCTACTTCCTGTGCCGGGAAAATCGTATAGCTGCCCTCCACATACTGATGTACTTCTGTTAAAAGCTGTAATTTCTTCTCATAAGTTTCATTTACTGATTCAAAATCCAATGGCAGCATTGCCAGTGCATCGTCCATCGCCTGTAACAGTTTCTGTGCCTGTTCCGAATCATTCAGCATAGCAGGTAATTCTTTTTTTGCTTCTTCATTGAAGAAATCCTGTTTAAATGGACGCTCAATTTCTTCTGGCAGTCTTGCATAAAAGCTGATCACTTTCCCTGCAATTCGTTCCCTTTCATAATCTGGCATACGGGAATAATCAGCAGAATGTAAAAACTGTTGATTATCAATCAGATAACCGACTCTTTTCGCCACTTTTGCCCAGGGAAGCAACACCGAAGTATCTGGATTCCCATAGGTTCCTCTCTCCAGTTTCAACCCTTTTCCGTCATAATCTGCATGGGAATTATCTGCACCACATAAAGCGTGGCTACAACCACCTGTACCGTATTTTTCCTTAATAAAATCTGTTCTCGCTTTATCATCTTCATTCAGAAGATAAAACGAATAGGTAGAAAGCCTGCCATCAGAATAAGGACCTCCACCGGCAAGAAAAGAGTCTATTTCATCCTGAGTAATAAACACCTTATGTTCCTGCCATGCAAATTCCTCCCTGGCACTGTATGGAACCACTTCTGCTGCAAATTTCTGGAACTGACTGGATATTCTGACTGGGTTATAGGTACGGAACCGCATAATGCTTCTATCTTCCTCATAAGCCATTGCCAGTCCTTCCAGACGCTCATTCATATCTGACAGCCACTGCGAATCTGACAACTTTTCTTCCAGATAATCTGTTATTTCCGGATAAATACTGCGAAGATATGGTAAATCTTCTTCATCAAAAACAAGTTCCGCTACACCCTCTGCCATATCCGCTTTCATATAGGCAAGTGCCTGGGCATGTTCCTTTACTGCGTTCTCCCTTGCAACATCGAGTACAGACTGCGGTGCATATTCACCCTGTTTCAAAAGCTGATGGATACGTCCACTCACATCTTCCCAGGATAAAAACACCTTATCCAGAATCTGATCCGTAACCGTATGTCCTACTGCAATCTGCAATCCGGTTTCATCAAACCAGACCGAATACTCCATACCATTGATTTCAAAGCCTTTTCCACCAGTCCCATACTCCCGCTTCACAAACTCCGTATATTCCTCCGGTGTCTGTTCGCTCATAAAATTATAGATAATACGAAGCTGGCTCTTGCTTCGGTTTCCTCCGGTTCTTAAAACCTCATCGACCACTTCACTTGGAATGGCAATCTCTCCTGCATAAAGGGCAGCTACTCTGTTTTCAATTTCTCGTTTCTGTTCATTTACAGACGGAAGTTCTGGCAAAGATAAAGCAGAGGCAATTTCTTCCTCTGCTTTACTTAACTGATCTTCACTTGTATCTTCAATTAACTGTATACCAATTCCGTCAAGATGCTCTCTTCCGCTGTTGCCGTCAGACTGTTCATATGTGCTGTCCACGCCATCGGGTTCTCCTCTTTCGACGGTGCCGGATTCTTCTCCAACAGTTTCTCCATCAGTACTTCCAATCTCTCCTGTGCCGCTTTCTCGATCTCCTCCAGATGGCTGTTCAATTTCCCGGTCAGCAACAGGCTCTGGTACAGGCTGTTCTTGTACTCCTTCAGAAATGTCCTCCGCAGCATTCCGTATTTCCCGATCTGTGCTTCTGTTTCCTGAATTGTCAGGTTTGGAAACAGATAATCCCCTTTTCGATAATATGTCAGTGCCATTCTCATTTCCTCCTTCATTTTCCTGTGAATATTCTTTTTCTGTAATAGTATCGTTGTTTTCTTTGCTTTCACGAATTAACGTGTTAAAGTTATTATAATTCCTTTCTTCTGAATTTTCAATACCTTTTTTCATTTCTTCTAATGAAATGCGATGTACATATCTTCCAATATCCACCAGAACTGATTCACTCGCTCTGCTTGTGGCATTTCCAATGAATGTCAGCACAGAGAGGCGATTGTAATCTGTAATATGTACAAAATCCATTTCCTCCTGCCGTTCCATTGGATCAAGTCCGCATCTGGAAGCAAGTGTATAATAAATGCTGTCCGTCAACAGACTTCGGAACTCACTGCGGATGGTATCTTCCTCCAGTTCTTCCAGATAGGTTCCCTCTGTCACATACAACAGACCATCCAGATACTCCTCCAGATTTTCCTCCACCATATACCTAGCGGTTGCCATCAAAGCGTCAGAAAGATTTTTCGTATCTTTCGCTTCCAATCCATAAACTTCTTCCAGGTGAAGCAATACCTCTTCCTGCTGTTCTTCCTGTAGTTTCCACAGATACGGTTTTCTTCCACCATTTACCATATGGGTATCCTGAACATCGAATACATATCGAAGTCTTGTTTTCTGCGTGGTTTCATCTATAAGGGCAATTCCTTTTGCCCCTCTGTTTACCCACCGGAACATTTTTTGATTCCATAATTCCAGCGACGCACAGGCAGTTGCCTGTGGACGCTGTGCATGAATCAGAAGCTGATCCATAAATGGGTATCGGTATAATCTGGCTGCGGTATCCAGATAGTTCATCCAGTCCTTGGGCGAACTGCTGATACTGGATGCATGTGCTTCTGCAAGACCTCTTATATCTTCCAATCGAGCCATAATCTTATTCCTCCTTCCGTCAGTTCTTTATTATTTTTGTTTGTTGCTGTTTGTTTTCTTTTTAGGAAATTCCAGACTGAATCTGGCTTTTCCATCTTCCACCCCAAGTACAAGGTCAGCATCAAATTTGCTGTCTTTTTTCTTGGAATACAGTCCTTTGACATGAGTACGTCCCCTTTTCAGAAGCTCCACAGCCATCTTTTTATCCATTGATTTTTTCATACTTTCCAGAAACCTATTTGACTTCCATAAAGCAAACGGACAGCTTCTGTCAGAACAGTAATAATTGCTCTTACCCTCATATACATCGGAACCGCATATTGGACATTTCCCGATTACTTCCCTTGCAGTCTGAAAACGACTTCGTTCTTCTTCCGGAATCGCCCTGCATACAGAAAGGATCTCAGTAATCATAGATACAATCCCATCCATAAATTCATCATCCCGAATTTTTCCCTTTTCCATCATCAGAAGCTGATTCTCCCATTCTGCTGTCAGGCTTGCAGATTTCAGATTCTCCGGCATTACATGAATCAGCTCACAGCCTGCCGCCGTAGGAAGAATCTGTTTTCCTTTACGTTCTGCATACCCGGAAGATACCAGTTTCTCAATAATATTAGCTCTGGTTGCCGGTGTCCCAAGTCCCTTTTTCTCTGTTTCAGAATCAAATTCCTTATTTCCCGCTGTTTCCATCGCAGCAAGCAGAGTATCTTCGGTAAACATCTTCGGTGGGGAAGTGTAATGGGTACTCTTCTCTGCTTTCACAGAAACAAGAATCATTCCCTCCTCATACACTTCTGGAAGTCCTGTCTTATTATCTGGTTCATCAGATTTCTTATCCTTCACACAATATTTCCGAAAGGCTTCTTCCACTTCTTTAAATCCCATCTGCACAGGCAGCTTTCCTTTCGTAGCAAATTCATGTTCTTTGCACTGTACAGAAATTTCAGTCTGCTCATAAAGGTAATCTTCTCCGGTTGCCTGTACAAGCTGCTGTCCGATCAGCATCATAAGATTTTTCTTTCCATCTGAAAGTCCTCCCATACCTTTTTCTACTGCCTCTTTTGTCAGCAGGATTGCATGGTGGTCTGATACTTTTGTATTATTGATTACACGCTCTGCATTTCCTCCAGACTGTTCAGATTTCAAAAATGGGAGAAAATCTGTCATTTCATCTGCAAGTGTTTCTACCGTTTCTTTCATATCTTCCGTTACATACTGGCTATCCGTTCTCGGATATGTAACCATCTTTTCCTCATACAGTTCCTGCAGCATATCCAGTGTTTTCTGAGCGGTGTATCCAAAATAACGGTTCGACTCTCTCTGCAGACTGGTCAGATCATAAAGTTTCGGCGGTGAAATTCGTTTCTGCGCCTTTTTTACTTTTGTAACCATTGCTTCTTCCCCATCACAAAGTTTTCTTAATTCGTCTGCTTCTGCTTCAGACTGGATATTTCCTGATGTTACTGTAAGTTTCCCATCTGACAGAGAAACCTTATAATAGGCTTCTTTCTTGAAATGCTCGATTTTCTCTTTTCTTTCTTTCAGCATGGAAAGCGTTGGTGTCTGTACCCTGCCGACCACCAGGCGTTTAAAATATCTGGTTGTATAGGCTCTCGTTGCGTTCATTCCGATCAGCCAGTCTGCCTGCGCTCTGCACACCGCAGCATTACAAAGACCTACGTATTCTTTCCCGTCCTTTAAGGTCTGGAAGCCTTTCTGAATTGCTTCATCTTCCATTGAACTGATCCACAGACGCTTCACTGGTTTTTGACAGCCTGCCAGATCATAAACTCTTTTAAAAATCAGTTCTCCCTCTCGCCCGGCGTCACAGCCATTGACCAGATACGCCACATCTTCCCGATTCATTAAGCTACACAATACTTCAAACTGCTTCTTTTTATCCTCTGATACCTGCACTTTCCATACTTCCGGGATGATCGGTAAATCCTCAAACTGCCATTTTTCATATTTTTCATCATAAATTTCTGGTGGTGCATATTCTGCCAGATGTCCCAGGCACCAACTGACAATGCAACTGTTCCCTTCCAGATAGCCGTCCTCTCTCTGATATGCAGATAAATTCTTTGCAAGGCTCTGTGCCACACTTGGTTTCTCTGCAATCACTAAAAATTTTGCCATATTTTCCTCCTGTTCCTGTCAAAAAGGCAGTCCCAAAAGAACTGCCCTTTCTCCATACCTTATGATTTTTTGTTATTTCTGCTGATTCTCTGCATTTTCTTCATCTTCATTGATATAACTGTCATCAGCAAATTCCAGACCTTCCTCTACAATGCCGTCCTCTTTTTTCTTTCTCAATTTTCCAAAAGCGAACATGCCAAGACCACCCAATGCCAGCGTTGCAACTGCTCCCAAAGCAATCCATCCAATCATCTTGTTAATGCCAGATTCCTGCTTTGCCTCTGTTTCCGGCTGTGCTGTAGTTTCCGGTTCTGGTGTTGTAGTCGTTTCTGGAAGAACAACCGCAGATTCCTCTTTCTTTTCCGTTTCTTTGGTTTCATCTAAGAACTCTGCCAGGTCATTTTCATCCACAAGTGACATCATGTACACATTTTCAGAAGTACCGGAACGGTCAATGACCATATAAAAGGTATTTCCATTCTTTGTCTGTACAGTCAGAAACTGCTTGGTACTGTCATTCTCCTTATCATCCACAAGCTGTCCGTTTCCCGGTGTAGAAAACGGTGTTCCTTCTGTGGCAGGCTGCTCTGCAGGCTGTTCTTCTATGACCTGCTCTGTTGCTTCGATCTGTTCTGCATTTTCATTTGCCTGTGCAAAAGCAGTCACACTGGCAGAACCAATCAGCATCGTAGCTGACAGCATGACCATCAAAATTTTTTTCATTACCTTATTCTTCATCTTCCAAATCCTCACTTTCTTCTACCTGTCCGGTTGCCACATTTCTCTCCAGACTCTCTTCTTTCTTTGCATCTGTTTCGGAACTGTCCATAGAGAGATTGCCCTCCTCATCAAACTGCATGGTAACTGTTCCGTTCTGAATCCCATCCAGAAAAGTCAGCATCTCCCGGCTGTCCATTTTCATGGAACGGATCGCCTTGATGATTTCTGCATCCTCCATCTGCTTTTTCTGGATTTTCAGTTTCTTTACATATTCCTGTAACTCCAAAATCTTATCTTCTGTTTTCTGAATATCATCCAGAACCTTTTTCAATCGCATATTCATGTTTGTCTACTCCCTTCTAATGAATCCTGCCAAATGCCATAAAATGCTGCTGCCAGTAAGAACTTGCAATACTTGTATACTGAATCGGATTTCCACAATGGATCATCATATTATTTCCTACATAAATTCCAACATGGCTCGCTCCCGGCGTATCATAAGTTCCCTGGAAAAAGATCAGATCTCCCGGCTTTGCATCAGATGGAGATACATAGGAACAATAAGACCGAAGCCCATCTGCCGTTGTTCTTCCTACATTCCAGCCATTTCCGCAGTTATTGATTACCCAACATACGAAACCGGAACAATCAAAACTGGTAGATGGAGATGCACCGCCCCACACATACGGATAACCCAGATATTTTTCTGCTTCCCGAATCATCTTGGCAAACTGCGGATCAGAAAGTGCTTCTGCCGGAATATCATATCCAAAGCCCGCCCCGCCTGTCGGAATACTGTTAATGTCAAACAGATAATCACGATTTCCATAGTATTTGTTGTAAGCGTCATACTGCTCCTGCTCTTTATCCGTCATACGGTTTCTTAAAACTGCATCCAGATTATGGTTCGTGAGTGTTACATCCAGACGGTTCACTTCTCTTGTCGTTGTTACTTCCACTTCCTGACTTCCGTTGCTGTCTGCTATGTATGCTTCCCAGGTCTGATGCCCATGTGCTGATGCAGAAGCATGATCGCCATAATATACATCAAACTGAACACCATATCTTGCAAATGCTCCCGTATCTTCTACTACATATTCCACTCCATTCATAATGACATGGGTTCCCATTGGCACAAATGGATTGGAAGCATCTACTGCAATCGTATGATTAGCCTGTGGATATGCGCCACTTGCAGTCGGACCACCACTCCACTGCCCGCAACAGATTGAACAGTTACAATATCCGCTGGTAACCACCTGTCCCAGTGATTCCCCAACCCTGACCTTTTTCTTTTCTGTTACAGTTTCTCGTGTCGAGTCCGTATACAACCCATACTGTTCCTTAAAAATCTCCTGAATCTCATCTGCAACCTCTGCATAGGTAAAACCGCCATACTTGACTGTCAAGTAAGAAATAAGCTGATACGGGTTGTGTCCAATCTCATCAATCTGGAACTGGAACTCATCATAGTCGGAATGGTTTGCCTTCATCTGATTGATCTGCTCATTCAGTGCATTTTCCAATGCTACATAAGCGTTTTCCGCAGCATAAATATCTTCATCCTCACTGGAATAACTGGTAGAAATAATGGCATTGGAACCTCCCTGGAATAATGCAGCGCAACTTGACAGACTCGTTGCCATCAATGCAAAAAGCAGAACCATAACTCCTATCGTCAGAAGGATATTCCGGTTCTGCGCCACAATCTCCTTGACTGCTGCCTTGGCTTTCTCCGTAAATCGCTGTGCATTTACAAACACTGCGTCTTTCGCAGCCTTTCCCTGTTTCGCAGCCTGATACTGTTTCTGGTAACGCTTTTTCTGCAGTAATTTCTTTAAGGCAGACTGTTTTTTCTGCTCTGCTTCTTTCTGAACCGCCTTTTTTGCCTCATTGGAAGCACTAGTTCCAAACTGCAAGCGGGATTTTTCCATTTCTTCCAGCACAGATTCCCTTAACCGGTTATTTCTCTGCCGGTTCTCTTTTAACCGTTCCCGGACGTAAATTGACTTTCTTGCAAGACTTTCTCCCGCAAGTTCCATTTGCTCTGCTGCATCAAGAGCCGCATTATCGTCGGTATCCTCTCTGATCTTTTTCTGACCATAGGCAGATGCCGTTTCAGAAACAACGGTTGCACCCTTTCTTGCCATACCACTGCCTGGAATCATACCTTTGCCTTCATCTTCAAAGGAAAGACGGGATTTTGATTTCTTCTGTTCTTTTAGTGTCTGTTCCCTTTTCGTCTTGACTTTGATCTCTTCCCGAAAATCTTCCATTGATTTTTCATCAACTTCTGACTTTTCATGGTAGCGTTTCTGCTCTTTTGCTGCATAGGCTGTGACCATCTTTTTCTTTCGGCTCTGCCTGTCTGGTTCCGGTGTTTCAGAATCACGTTCAGCATCCTGTCCCGGATGTCCCCGGATACTTTCTTTACGAAGTCTGGAACGTGAAACAGACGGAGATTTCTCCCCGTCTGCCTTATCCTCACTCATTTCTGAGTTTTCCATTTCATCCGCTTCCGCAATTTTTTCCTGTTCCAGAAAAGCGTGTCTTGACTGTAACCTGTGTTTTCCCTCTGTTCCTTCCTCTACTGGCTCTTCTACAATATGAGACTTTCTTACCTTTCCAAAATCCAGTTCCTGTTCTCTGTGTCCGGCTGTCTTCTTCTCATCTTCCTCACGTCCGGTAATTCGCTTCTCCTTTTTACTGCGAAGATTTTCTTCCCGAAGTCCATCCCGGCTCATCTTCTGGACAGTTTTATCCCTTGCTTTATATTCATGCTCCTGCATGGTCATCATCTCCTGATTTCATAATTTTTGTTCAGAAACGTGTTCCATCTGTTTTCAATGGCAATCGCCTTATCCTTTAATTTCACTGAAACATCAGAAAGACCACTCTGTAACTCTCGCCCCTGCGTATCTGCAAGCAGAGCCAATGAATCCATTACTTCTAACAGACCAGCAATACAAAGCATATCCTTATGCGCCATTTCTAAAAGTGACCTTTCAGATTCCCCATAAGCCCAGTAGTCTTCGCTGTCCCAGTCCCAAATACCTCCTGTTCTTGCTTTATCTGGTTTAGAATCCGGCTCTACACTGTCCTGCTCATTATCAAAAAAATCATTTTCATCGCACTTAATTTTCTCTTCCGGTTCTTCCATATCACTTATCTCATCAAACCAGTCCTTCGTCAGATCTTCGCAGCCAAATTCAAATTCTTCCGGTTCTTTCTCGGCTTTCATTTTGCTGAATTTTTTTTGCAACCACGACCATACGCCCATTCCGCTGTGAATATTCGCATGTGGACAATGTAAGCAGCTTGTCCCCATATTCTGCTGTGATTCCGGTTTCATAGATTGCTTTTCGCTTAATTTCTCTAATAAAGTACTCATAATCTGCCCCTTTCTGTGCTTTTATAAAACTGTAATAGTTAAAGTCATTTCCGGTATAAACCGGTGTTGTAAATGCTGATAATATCTGATACTGTTCATTTCCCCATATGGTACGGAACAGGATTGTTGGATGCTCCTCATAAAATCCCTTGTCTTTATATTTTTCAAGATCAGCAAACATCTTCCCACTGTTCATATGATGCCCATAGATAATCAGGTTGTCTGAATCTCCCGGCACACATTCCTCAGCAAGAAACAGACAGCCATTTGCTGAGTAGTCCCCATTAAAATCCCGATGCAGATAATAATTCTTATCTCCGGGCCTGTACATAACTGGGTAGTCTATCTTTGTTCCCTCAATCGTAAGCCACCCAATACAATCTGGATTTTCCTCATGCAATGCCAGTATTCCAGCATCTACTTCTATAAAAGAATCGCCGGAAGAATTTTCTCCCGGCTCGTCCTCTTTCTCCTGCATAAGTTCCTGCAACTCTTGCTGTAACTGATTGTCCTGTCTTTCCTGTATGAACATTCCCATCAGAAAGTAAATACTGATAGTAAGCAAAATAATCGAAACAATCATCAATATTCCTGCTATAAACCGCCTCACTCTGCCACTCCTCCTGTTAATCGTCCCTGTCTTTGATGCCAAGTTTTTCACGTTTTTCCACATCTTCCGGTTTCGATGACATTAACGCATACAGCATAAGAGAATTATCAAATCTGTCCTTAAACGGAATAATTGTATTTCCATAAAAAATCAAGCCTTCTCCTGCTCCACTGTTTGTCACATAGGAAAGCTGATGCGGAGAGATGTTAAGCTGTTTGGCAAGAATCTGTCTGTCCCCGGATGCCTGGTTAAGCATCAGAATAAAATCAGAGTTTTCAAAGATGTTCTCGATTTCTCTTGAAGCAAGCAGGTCTTTTACATTCTGTGTGATACCAGTCGGAATACCGCCCCACTTACGGAACCTCTTCCAGATTTCCACGCTATATGCTGCTGTCTGTTCTTCTTTCAGCAGCAAGTGAAACTCATCAATGTAATATCTGGTAGATTTATGTGCAGCACGATTGACTGTTACCCTGTTCCAGACCTGATCCTGAACAATCAGCATACCAAGTTTTTTAAGTTGCTTACCAAGGTCTTTAATGTCGAAACATACCAGACGGTTATTCAACTCAACATTCGTGCGATGGTTGAATACTTTAAGAGAACCATTAACATAGATTTCCAGTGCCGTTGCCAGACGCTGTGCCTCTGGTTCTTCCTGCTTGCGAAGCAGATTGTATAAATCCTCCAGTATCGGCATCTTCTCTGGAACCGGATCTGCAAGATAGTCCTGATATACCAAGCGGACACAACGGTCAATAATCGTCTTTTCTACTGGCTCCAAGCCATTCTTCCCACCTACTACCAGTTCACAAAGTGAAAGAATAAAATCTGATTTCAGAGATAACGGATCGTCATCATCCGCATAATTGGTGTTAATATCCATCGGATTGATATAATCATGACTAGTTGGCGAAATACGAACAACCTGTCCATTGAATGCCCGGACTATGGGAAAATACTCGCCTTCTGGATCACAGATAATAATATCGTCCTTTGTCACGATAAAAACATTGGTAATTTCACGTTTTGCCGCAAAGGACTTACCAGCTCCCGGAGTACCCACGATCAAGCCATTCGGGTTTTTCAGTTTCTTCCTGTCAGCCATAATCAGGTTGTTAGACAAGGCATTCAGACCGTAGTAAATGGATTCTCCACCCATAAATAATTCCTGTGTCGTGAACGGAACAAAAATCGCTGTTGAAGTTGTCGTTAATGCTCTTTTAATAGGAATCCAGTTTTTTCCAAGTGGCAGACTGCTCATAAGTCCCGGTTCCTGCTGATAATCAAGCCTCTTTAATGCACAATTATATTTCTGTGCAATACCTGCGGTCTGAAATACCACATTTTCCAGTTCCTGTTTATTTTTTGCAGTATTTAAAAACACCACCGTCACAAGAAACATTCTCTCATTCCTGGATTGCAAATCTTCCAGAAGCCTCTTTGCTTCCCCTCCGTAAGTATTCAAATCAGACGGGATAATATCCATATCATATCCGGAACGAACTGCTTTTTTCTGCTCCTCAATTTTCATCCTGTTAATATCTGTAACCTTTGCTTTTACCAACTTAATCGCTTTCATCTGGTCGATGGACTGGATGTGAAGATTCACAAGCAGATTGCAGTCCATTTCCAGAAATTCCGCAAGCATTTTATCAGTCAGCTCCGGTGCCAAAATCTGCAGGTAGGATACTGCCCCGATAGTATCTCCCATCTGAAAATCTTTTCCGTTCTTAAACACAAAACTGGATGGTGCGATATAGTCCTTGGTATTCAGTCCGGTACACAGCACATCGTCATAGCTGAACCGAAACGGAACTTTATTGTCCTGGTTGAACGTTTCATACATAATCTGCAAACGCTCCACGCCATTCAACGGATAAGCAGACACCCCTAATACCTTAAAGTTATTGAGAATATCCGTTTCGATACGCTCCAGTTTCGGTTTTGCTTCCCGGATATTGTCTGCTTCGATTCCAAATGTAAGATACTTTGTTCTGACAAGACCATTATTTCCCTTTGCCAACTGGTTTCTGAGCATCTGAGCAAACTCCATACGCAGATCATCAAAACTGTCATTCTGCTTCTTAATGCGAATCACATCTTCATATTCTGCCATATTGCTGTGATGATTGATAAAGGACAACTGGAAATGAATCGTACTATCAAAATAGTTCAGGAAATCACACCAGTTTTCAAAAATCGCATTTTTATCTTCGTTCTGTGCTAACTGATAGTTAATATCATAAAAACGGATGGTCTTGGAATAATAACCATCTTCCACACGACAGATACCGTCTTTTCCCATTTCTCTGTATGGAATAGACTGTTGTGCGGTAATCTTCTTTTCTTTATTTCCACCACTCGTATTCCTGTTTACTTTTTTTACAGCTCCCTTTTTACCATTGGATTTTACAGAAGATGACACTGCTGGTTTCGTCTTCTTTTTATATTTATTCTCTTTTTTCGCCTGTTTCTTTGCTGCTTTTTCTTCACGAGCTGCCAGCTTTGCCTCCTGCTTTGCACGTTTTTTATCTTCTTTTTCGTGTGCCTTATGAAGTTTTGCTTCATACTTCTGTGCTTTTTCCCAGGCTCGCTGCTCTCGTCTGCTTAATTTACGTCTTGGTCTGCGGATACCCCGATGTCGCTCCAGTGCTTCATACCCTGTAACCATAGGTACTCCCTTCAAACGCTGTCTGTCCTTGACAAAATCTTCTGCTTCATCCATGGCAAACACTGGTAAACCATCAGCAGAATCTGCTTCATCTAACCACCAGTCCTCTGGATAAGAAGCATCTTTGGCATGTTCTGGCAGCAATTTATCATTTTCTCTTCTTTCCACGAACTGTACCTCCCTTCGATTTTGTTATAATTTTTCTTTTCTCATACATATTTTCCACCTCATACTTTCGCAACGGAGGACGGATAAATTTTACTGTAATCATATTTTTCAGGACTTTTTCTAAAGGAAGTCCGTCTTTCTCATACATGGCAAACAAAAAAGCCGGAAGCATCAACAAACACATTCCGGTTGCCGCATTACTTGAACCAATCAATCCTCTTGCCAGGAAATAAAATGGAAGCCCTACTGCCGCTGCAATGCCAAGACAGATAAGCTGACGTTTTGTGAGGTTCAGAATAATCTTATTTTTAACTTTCGTCAGATCTTTGGGTACTGATACAAAAGCCATTTTCTATCATCTCCTTTTTTATATTTAATGTGTGTTAAACACACTCTTTGAGAAATTGGCTGTTTTCATAAGGCTGAAGCAAAGTACAACCGTATAAGCCATTACACTGAGCAATGCTGTATGCACGTTATCTGATACCTGTATATTAGCAACCAGTACGGAATAAATGCCCACACACACCATGATAAAAAATCCCTGGAATGCCAATGCGAACAATCCTCTTAAGTAATTGCTGCCAATCTGTCCCCATTCCCGATTGCTCATTGTTGCAAACGGAATTGCACCGATTGACGAATACAAGTAAATCTCAATCATACGTCCATAAAGAATGACCGTTATAAAAACGGAAATAACCTTTAAACACAGGCTTGCCAGAAGTGTTTCCAGTGCCAGTATGACCAGTTCCCCTACTTCCATTGATTCCATTGCCGTTTCCATTGAAGTGACCACCGAATCAATATTAATTGCTGTCTGATGATTGATCACTCCTGATGCCCGGTTCACTACATTCTGTCCCACATCAAAAATTGCCATAGTAATTGTGAATGCATTACTTACGAACCAGACTGCAACCCACATTTTAAAAAAATATTTGAAGAACATCCATGTATCAATGTCATGCATGTTGTTCTTCTCTGTGAGCATGGAAATCAGCTCATAACACAGCACAAAGGTTATAATCATCCCGGCAATCGGCACGATCACAGAATCTGACAGATTCTGAATCAGACTAAATATACTGCCATTCCATCCCTGGGGCGTTTGCCCAACCTGACTTGCAATATCACCGGTTTTTTCATTTACATCGGTAAACATGTTCGTCAGGTTTGAGCTGACCATGCCTGTAAGGAGGTTACGCATCCATTCTTCTATGGACTCAAAAATCTTATCCATGCGTGTTCTCCTTTCTTACTGCCCCGGCTAAAATAAATTCGCCAGTAATGGTACAAGCTGTGTACCGATTAAAACGACACCTCCACCTGCCATAAGCTGCTTGATTCCCTGTGACTTCGCACCCGGATTATCATTACCATAACCTTCCAGAAGATTGATAACTCCCCAAACTGCAAGTCCTGCTCCGATTGCGACAACGAGTGTCTGTAAAATATTAATTGCTGATGTAAAAAACGCCATAATCTATGTTCTCCTTTCGTAACTCCTGTTTTTCATTGTGATTTTTTACTGGTTACTACTCGGAGGGTTCCGCCCTGATGGGCGGTCTTTCATGCTTGTGCATATCGCTACCTCCCAAAAGGGCATAAAAAAAGAGCTATGTATGTTTTACGTTACATGCCCTGTGCCTTCATTTTCATTATTTGATTGTTCTTCCAGTTCACTGCCTTCATACATATAAAGGTCAAACTGTTCTTCCGGATCTAACCGGACTTCCATCTGATGTTTCATGTATTCTTCCACATGGAACTCATTCTTTTTATCATAATCGGATAACTGCTTATACCGTTTATGTTTTGTAATGTCAAATTTATCACTGTAAAACGGACGGACACCACGAAGCTGTAAAATACACTTGTTACCGTCCATGACTGCCAGTTCATCCCGACTCATCAATTCTTTTCCTGTTTTCTGATAGTTCAAACCGTAAGATCTGCTCTGTCCTCTTGTATCAGAAGTGTTATATAAGTCAATGGTTTCCTTACCCAGTGTTTCTGAAATTTCTTTCAGAGTGGTACTTTCCTTACCTCCCAGGAACAACATTGTGTCACAATTTCCCGTAATGGTTTCGGCTGCATCCTTGTAAATTGTCTTGAGCTGCGACTGGGACTGGAGTATAATGGAAGCAGAAATTTCCCTGCTTCGGATCGTTGCAATCAGCTTGTCAAACTTCGGAATCTGACCAATATTTGCGAACTCGTCACAAAGGATTCTCACATGATAAGGCAGTCTTCCATGATGAACATCATCGGCTCTGTCGCATAACAGATTGAAAAGCTGACTGTACATCATAGCAACCACAAAGTTAAAAGTATCGTCTGTATCCGAAATTACAATAAACAGTGCCGTTCTCTGATCTCCAATCATATCCAGTTCCATTTCATCATAAGAAGTCAGTTCCCTAAGTTCCGCAATATCAAACGGAGCAAGTCTGGCACCACAGCTGATCAAAATCGACTTTGCCGTTTTTCCTGCAGCCAGTTTGTATTTTTTATACTGCCTTACTGCAAAGTGGTTCGGCTCGTCCCTTTCCAACTCCTCAAATAACAGATCCACAGCATTTTTAAACTCTTCATCTTCTTCCCTGGTTTCACTGGCATTGATAAATTCCAGCAGTGTTGAGAAATTCTGTTCTTCTTCTGGTGCTTCATAATAGATATAACCAATCAAAGCACAATACAGCAGACGTTCCGCTTTCGTCCAGAAATCCTCGGAAGATTTTTCTCCCTCGCCCTTGGTATTTACCATGATTGTATTTACCAGTTTCAGAATATCTTTTTCAGAACGAATGTAATGAAATGGATTATAATGCATACTCTTGGAAAAATTGATGGTATTCAGCACCTTGATTTTGTAAGGAGCCATTACCACCCTGCCATTTTTATCACGCAAAATTTTTCCGTTTTTATCTTTCTTCGGTGTCCCTCTTGCTAACATTTTACCACATTCCACGATAATCGTTCCCTTTGGATCGGTGACCACAAAACTTACATTGTCCGGCATCTGCATAAGCTGCGGTTTTACATAAAATCGAGTCTTACCGCTACCAGATCCACCTATCACTATAATATTCTTGTTTCTGGCGTACTTCGGTTTCTTTGGTCTACTGTTCATGGTCAGACGTTCCGTTTGTGTCAGCAGAATATTATTCTCAAAAACCGGATCAATAAAAGGTGCTATATCCTTTTCATTTCCCCACCTGGCAGAACCATATTCCTCCCCCTGGCGAAACTTCTTTCCATTCTTTCCCTTGAAATATACCACTGCCCATATGCCAACTGCTGCGATTGTTCCCGCAACCAGACTTTTCAGCTTCATGCTTGGCAACAGCTTCTTAAAAGCTAATGGATAATTCATAAGAAGAATCATCAGCCTGTCTACTACTGTACTGCCCCTGCAATACTGATAAAGCCAGGTACATTTATTTACCACATAAAACACAACCACATACGGTATATGTAGCAAAACCTTTTTTATTACTTCCACATTCGGGGGACGCACCTGAAAACCTTTCAGTTTTTTCTTTATATTTTTTATCCCACTCATAATGTTGGCTCCTTCTGCTTCTCTTTTGATTTCTCCCGTTCTCTCTGTTTGTCCTGGTTACGGGCTGTGATTGCCTGCTGTAATTTCTTACGGACAGATGGTTTCTTGGTTTTATTCAGTGTCTTTCCGGTAAACTCCCGAAATGCTGCTGTCATCACCTCCACATCTCTCGCCTTAAAGAAAACAAAATATCTTGGTGGATCTACAGACTTATCACGTTTTAGGCTGAAATCAATACCATATTTTTTTGCAACCTTTTCAAAAGCCTTAATGTTATTATCTGTAATCTCAATGTTGGAAAGTTGAATATTCTGCTGTGTCAGCTTCTTTAAACTCTGCTTTCCATGATATTCTTTATCCGGAGGTGCCTTTGTCTGCTGTTTTCTTGCTTTCTCTGCTTTTTCTTTCTCCACTGCCGCCAGAAAACGCATCATTGCCTGTTTCAATAAACGGACTGTCACTTTTCCACCAGTGATACATAACGATACGGTTTTCTCATTTACTTCTTCCTGCAATAGAATCACTCCCTTCCTGAAAATCTAAAATTCATATATTCCCTTCGTACATATCATGCTGCACCAAAGATGAGTAATAATTGCTGATGGTCAGCGGTGCATTATATAATACTGCCAACAAATACTGACGCATATTTACTACTTTACTGGTATTTTCTTTCATGCAATGCAATACGAACCGAATATGCTCTGCATCCAGTTTTAAAAACTGGCTTTTTACTACGGATAAAGGTTTTCTGTCCCCTCCAATCCGTATAAACTCCTGTTCCGAACACACCACATCTACCATTAACCCCACAATCTCATCCAACATATGCCGGTTGAAATCATCTACGATATAGTCATATCCAATGTGTTCAAGGATAATCTGCTGATAAGCATTCCTTTCAGCTTCTTTCCTTTTCACTTCACTGGCATCTGAATAGAAAGAAAGATACTCTGTATCGTTATTCTCAGTATTACTAACCTCTATATCATTACCTGGCAGTTTACACCTGTCTGCATCGGTCATTTGTACCTTTCCTGAAAAGTCATTTTGACCTGTCTGGAAGTTCTCTTTGAACCGTTCTGGTGATACGCATTTTTTTACATAGATTCTATCGGGATTTCCCAATCCCTGTCTGACTCTCGTAATCAATCCGATTCCTTTCCGGTCATCCAGTTCCTTTAACAAGCACCGGACTTTTTTTACTCCACATCCCATAAGCCCTGCTATCTGCTCCTGCGAAAAATATATATACACTTTTCCCTCCGAATCCATCCACCGATTCTTCACAGATAACTGCATCCGGTCTAGCAATAGACCATACAACAACTTAGCTTCACAGGTCAGTTTTCCAAATACCGGACTGGTAAAGAGAATCTTGGGAATCCGATAGAACGTATACTGTTCTGCTTCCTCCCCGTAGTGATACGGGAATATGTATGTATCCTTATCCAGATTGTTTTTTCCTCTGCTCTTTTAGAATTTTAGCCATGCAATAGCCAATACAGGGATTTCTTCCATACGGACAGCCTTTGCATGGAACCCAAAACCTGTGTGCCGGATCTGGATCAGGTGGCTTTTCAGGGAGCTGATAAAAGCATCTCATCTGCCTGCATTCCTTTTTCTTTTCATTCCAGAAATAACAATATTCACAGGATTTCGGCTTGTCCTCTGCATATCTAATCGCCATCGCTTTCTGACTCCTTTCTCCTGCTCAGTTTTTCCAACATCTGATCTTCCTGTGATGCTACTCTCAGACAGCAATACATCACAAAATTAACTGCTGCAATAATTGCTACAACCGCTATAATTAATACCTGTTTCATAATACATTCTCCCTTCATTTTTCCTAGTATTAACCAGAAAGAGAGCATTTATGAATCTTTTTCGTCCATAAATGCCCTCTTAACTAACTGATTTTTATTTCTTCTTTCTTGCCACCCATACCGCTGACACTACACCTGCCATACCTGCTACTGCAAGCAGAATCCAAAGCAGCATATGTGTATCATCTCCGGTTTTCGGTGTATCTGTTACCTGTGTAGATGGTGTTTCCGGTGTTGATGTTTCTTCCGGTTTTACCTCATCTTTCATCACAACTTTCTGAATCTCCCCGGTATCTTCCACTGTGAACTTCACGTCCTCAGCTATCAGATAACCATTAGGGGCAGATTCTTCCCGAAGTGTATACTCCCCAATCGGAAGCATTTCAATGTAATGCGTTTTCTCCTCAGAAGTCCAACTCTCTACCGTTTTACCGTCTTTGTCGAGAATTGTCAGTTTTGCGCCCGGCAGTTCCTTACCGGAAATATCCGTCTTGGAGATCTCTACCTTGGTAACATCGTCTTTCATCTCGATTTTCTGTGCTTCTACGGTATCTTCAACGGTAAATGTAATGCTTTCCGCTGTCACAAAACCATCTGCTGGTTTTGTTTCTGTCAGGGTATACTTCTGTCCGACTACCAGTTCTTTGATGATATGAGCTTCTTTACCGGAAATCCAGGAATCTACAACCTTACCGCTTTCATCCGTTACCTGTAACTTGGCACCTTCCAGCTCTTTTCCATCTGTCAGGGAAGTCTTGGTAATCTCAATTACTGTCGGTTCATCCTCAAAAGTAAATGAATAAAATACTTTTTCCTTTTCCGCACCTTCGTACTCAAATGTAAACTCCTGTGTTTCATCTGTCGTTGCAAATCCAGGTGCCGGGGAAGTTTCCTTGATATAATACTCAAAACCAATCGGTAAATCTGCTGTAAAAGTCAGTTTTCCTTCTTTATCCGTTGCCAGTTCTTCAATCACAGTATCCGCTTCCAGAATAACTTTTCCGTCTGCTCCTGTAATATCATTCTTGGCACAAAGGGCAAATACTGCACCTTCCAGTACACGATCCGAATCTTTCTCTTTTTTCACAACTTCCACTTCCGCTTTCTGGCGATTGTTCTGCCAGTCAGCAGAGTAAGTGACTTCTGCAGTATCCTGATCACGATATGTCAGGTCAATCTCTCTTGCCTCATTATCCAGTACAAAACCATCCACTGTAGCTTTTTCTTTGACATAATATTTGCCAAGAGGAAGTCCGGATAACTTTGCAATGCCGGTATCATCCGTTGTAATGGTTGCTACCAGTTCATCTTTTTTATAATAATCTTCACTTTCCCCGTCAGCAGATTTCACGTCCTCTAAAGCAAATACTTCAAAGGTAACATCTTTCAGACTGCCTGTTACATACTGGAATAAATGGCTGATCCATCCTCCAACAGAATCCAATGCCGTTACTTTATCCAGAAACTCTCCATTTTTATTGATGATGATCGTTCCTGTCGGCACATCATCTTTCATTTCCACTTTCTGGATTTCCCCAGTATCCTCAATCGTAAAAGTGACCTCTTCTGCCTTGAGGTATCCATAAGGAGCTATTTCTTCCCTGAGAGTATAGGTTTCCCCTACAGTAAGCCGTTCAATCATATGCTGCTCACCTTTTACAGACTTCCATGTATCAACTACATTTCCATCTTTGTCCAGTACCGTAAGAGTAGCACCAGATAATTCCACGCCAGTAGTCAGGTCAGACTTGGAAACCACAACTTTTGTAGGCTGATTTTTAAGTACAGAAGATAACTGCACGACCTTAACCTCCTGTCCCTGGTACTCTGCCTTTACTTCCAGAACTTCATCTGAAAATACATAGCCATTCGGTGCTGCCAGTTCTTTGATATAATACTCTCCAAATGGCAGATCCTGTGTAAATACAGCCTTTCCATCTTCTCCGGAAACAGCTTTTCCAAGAAGTGAGCCTGCTTTCACAATCACAGTTCCATGAGCTTCCATGTCATTCTTCGCATAAAGTCCAAATTCTGCCCCTGCAACTGCTTTTTCTGTATCAGCATCCTGTTTTTCCACCGAAATTTCTACCTTCTGGCGTTCATTCTCAAAAGTAGCTGTCTGCTCAATGACAGGTGTTTCCTGATCTTTGTAAGTAAAAGTGACTGTCTGTGCTTCGCTGTTTAAAACAAATCCTGTTGGCGCAGACGTTTCCACAATCTTATAACTTCCAAGTGGAAGATTCTTCAGGACCGCTTTTCCCTCTTTATCGGTTGTAACAGTTTTTACAAGTGTTCCGGCTGCATATTCCAGAATACGGTTTCCATTGTCATCTTTCTGGAAATCAGCGGTATAAATATCCTCCGCAGCATAAATGGTAAACTCTGCTCCTTCCAGATTTTCTGTCTGATATGTAAAATCATCCTTGAATCCGTCCAGAACTTCGCCCTTTTTCACGATAGTCAGTTCTCCCTTAACTGGATGGTTCTCATAAATTGCTTCAATGATCACATCCCCGGAAGTTCCATCCATCTGATATGCAGTATTAGAATCAACTGTTACCTCATAATAATTTTTATTCAATGTGTAACCGAACGGGGCATTCACTTCCTCAATACGGTAATTTCCGATTTTCAGATTCTGCGGAAGAATCAAATATCCCTGCTCATCTGTAAAATAAGATTTGTGCTTAACCGTTGTCGGATAGGTTGTAACCTGCTCCACATACTTCTTATGATCCAGGTCATAAATCTTAAACTCTGTATTTTTCTGTAATACTGGTTTCTTAGTTTCATCATCCTGTTTGATGATTTTCAGCTTTGCTTCAAACTCATCATCCAGAAGTACTCTCCACGTCTGTGGCTGGTTCGGATTATTCTCTGTGATACGCACTGTAAAATCATCTACCGGAGTATAATTGTGAGGAGTTGTAGTTTCACGCACAATATAAGTTCCATATGGAAGTGCGATACTGCAAGCATAACCCTTTTCGTCTGTGAACATTTCTGTTGCACCATTTTCCCCGATCACAACTGGTGTTGCAGAAGCAAACTCATAGTTTCCGTCTGCTTTCTTTGTCAGGGAAGATTCCAGATATGCCGTAAATCCGGCACCTTTCAGCAGATCAGCGTCTGTTTTTCCATTATTGGCTGCTTTGATGATCTGGAACGGCTGTTTCATTACCTGCTCCAGTGAAGTGCAGTCACGTTTAACCTCTGCTACCAGATCGCCTTCATAATTGCAGACCAGATCATGTTCTGTTTCGTCTGCCAGATAACCCACTGACGGACTAATCTCTTTCACATAGTAATCTCCAAGATACAAGCCATCTACAGAAGCCTGTCCATTCTTATCTGTTGTAAGAGTAGCAACCTGCTCCCCGGCTTTATAGATCACACCGGTAATACCGTCCGGATGAACAATATCATTACGAGCGTACAGTCCATAAACTGCTTTTTCCAGTGTCGCATCTCCCTGTGCAACCGCCTGTTTTGTTTCCGCATCTCTCTTTTCCAGAGAAATCTTTGCTTTGACTCTCTCATTTACAAATGTATGAGTGAATGAAACTTTTGGCTCACTGTCACTGGTATATGAGAACTTAAATGTATAAACATCTTTAGAATTTCTCAAATATCCCTGTGGTGCCTGTTCCTCTTTGACTACATAAGAAAATCCAATCGGAAGATCTGCGTTAAATGCCGCTTTTCCATCTGCTCCTGTCGTTAATTTTTCAATCAATGTGCCTTTCTTCACTACTACATTTCCGTCTGCGTTGGCAATATCACTGCCAGCATACAGGGCAAACACACCTCCAGATAACGGATTTTCGGTATCCTTGTCTTTCTTTACAACACTCACATCTGCCTTCTGTCTGTCATTTGTGAATGTCACATCAGAAAAGACTACTTCCACATTCTGTCCAGCATAGGAAAGTGTAACTGTCTTTTCCTCTCCAGCATTATAAAAGTTCTCCGGTGCCTGCATTTCTTTGACAACATAAGTTCCAAGATGCAGATTTTTCAGGATACAAGCACCGTTTTCGTCTGTCGAAAGGTTTTCTTTCACAAGATCGCCTTTGCTGTAAATCTTCGCACCATAGGCAGAGATAATATCTTCTCCTGCATATACATTATAAACAGCACCTTTCTGACGTCTGTTTTCATACTGGAATACTGTACCATTCTCGCTGACATCTGCCCCTGCAAGAACCTGTCCTTCTTTATATACAGTCAGTTCGCCAAGCTGCTCTTTATCCGGTACCGTTGTTGTCGTGGTCTTACTTGCTACCAGCTTCACATTGTAAGCGGTTGTATTTACCACATAACCTTTCGGTGCTGTGATTTCTTTCAGATATACCGTATCCTGTGTTTTTACAATCGTTGCAGAAGATTTGCCATTGCTGTCTGTTTCCGGCATTGTAGTAATCAGATTTTTGCAATCTGCATCACTGTAAATACCAAATACGGCTCCTGCAAGGTTTACATCTGCTGCTGAATCTTTCTTCATAACTTCTACAGTTGCAAGTTCAATCCAGGATACTTTAAAATCCACGTATTTTTCATCATCCACGCCTTCACCAAACACCAATGCCAGATCCTGATTTCCAGATCCTGTAGAAATCTTATAAGCTGAATAATCTTTAGTAATGCTTCCTTTCATTGTTGTAGACCAACTCTCTGCCACATCACTTACCTGTGTCAGTGGTGCTGATAGATAAAACTTCGTACCACCGCAGATTTCAACATTTGCTCCAGCTTTGCTTGTTTTTCCTGTTGACAGGTTATGAAGTTTTACACCTGCAGGGAGTTTCATAGTAATTGTCTGTAATGCATCTGCCTTAAATGTTATATCCTTTGTTCTCTGACTGTTACCCTCTACATAGGCTTTTACGTTTGCATCTGAAAAAGACATTGCCACTGATGGAATATCCGGTTGAGAAACGCAATAATTATAAAGTTTCTTTGCAAGATTCTGTGCAGTGCTGTTTGCACCTGAAAAAGCGTCTCCACTACCATTTGCATAAGATGCTGCAAGGTGTACCAGAATAAATCTGGCTCCGGCACTTAAATTGCCGTATCCATTCTCTTCTGTGAAAAATCCATCATCTCCAGAAGCTTTTGTGCCATAATAACATACCTTAGCAAGTGCTTTTCCATCTCCCACCTTATTAATTGTATAAGTTCCACTTCCTGGTCCTGGTTTTGATGGCTGTACACAGTATGCTGTGGCAGATACATTACCAAATTTCACAGTATACTGATAAGTAAGGTAACTACCATATCCATAATCTGCGTAACGATACATGGTTCCCCTTGTAACAGAAACCTGCTGTGAACTTCTTGCATTTCCTGCAGAAGCCATAAAGGTTACGGTTTCTCCTGCATCCATTGCATACAGATCAATTCCATTTGTCTCTGCCTGTTCCAGCACTTCAGGCACCGTAAGTTCAGTTTTCGTATCAACTGTGTTTTCCCGGTGCGACTCTGAATCGTCATCACTCTGCTCTGTATCTCCAGTGCCACTATCATCGTCCACTGTAATTTCAGAAGAACTCTCTGACTGCATTTCTGTTTCAGGTTCTTTTACAGTGATATTTCTGCTGATTCTGTAAGATGGATGACCACTTACCGGCTCTACCGCATATACTGCCTTGTAGGTGTCCGGTGTATGTGTATCGAAATCAGCTCCGGATTCATTTTTTGCTTCATGGAACATGATTTTTATTTTACTCTCATCCACTCCGTCAATACCGGACAGATCTACTTCCACTTCAAATTCCTGTCCATAGGCAAGTTCAATGTCATTTGCTGCTACAATTTCATCTGGATCAAGCGAATCCTGTACCTCTTTTAATTCCGGATACTGCTGCTCAAACGGTATTTCTTCCGGTTCTAATTCCGATGCTGAAACAGCTACCGGCTGAACGATTACAGATGCTAATGTAGCAACTGCCATGACTCCTGATAAGAATCTTTTGAACTTCATTTTCATTTTGACTTAATCCTCTCTTTCTTCACTTATCATCGTTTTTCTTTTCAGCAGGTCTGTACCTGCACTATTCAATCATTGGAACCACCTCCCGATGTTTTTGTTACTGATACCTGTACATTTCTGAAAAGATAACAGCACATGCATATGGCGGCACCTGCACTAAGCGAAGCACCGCCACATGGTATCTGCTGTCATCTCCAATAAATGGAAATAACAGTTTTAATAAGGATCAAGCATTTAAGCCGCAAGAGGCCGTTCCTTGTAAAAGTGCCTTTCAGCCGTTTCTCTTTCACGTTCTCTCCGAATCCTGGCCGCTGATTATTATGCGTAGCTGAGTTTCCGGGTATCCCCTCTTGCTATCTATATGAAATTGTCAAGGTACAAGTCCGGGCTTTTTCTTTTTGAAGAATTAACCCTTCACCTATAAAGCTCGGCATAGGGTGTTTACCAACCCCCTTTTGCAAACTTTTTTATTTTTTTCTCAGTTTCTTTTTCTCATTACTTTCTGCGAGTTCTTCTAAACTGGCTCTCAGCTTGGCAACTGCCTTATTTCTCATGTTGTTGACTGCTGCTGAACTGATTCCATGAATATCGGCGTATTCCTGATAAGTCTGTTTCTCAAAATAAAGGGCATAAATAAGTTCCTTCTGCTTATCCGTCAGCATATCCATCATGTTTTCTGTCATCATTTGCTGAACAATCATTTCCTCCATGTCCGGTGCCACACTCTCTCCAAGCTGCATTTCTTCCATAGCAGAAGATAAAGAAATACAGCGTTTCTGATTGCAGCTATCCAGATTGATGCTCAGGCGATCTTCTCCTCGAAGAACAAAACGCAGATACCACTCAGCCTCTTCAAAGTAAGATTCCGTCAGATTACATCCATATCCATTTCCAGCCACAGAAGAATAGCGATAACCGGAAATATCTTCGATAGGAAATACTGTTACCCGATTCTGTGCCTGATAGACCACATATCCGTTCTTATAAACAGTGATCGTGACTACGCCTACCTCGTTCTTAATAATCTTCTGAACAACAACCGGGTATTTCCCCTCCCGTAAACTTTTACAGCTCGGTTTCTTTTCGCCTTTCTTTGGAGATTCCACCATTTCTTTCAGTTTTCTAAGTGTCAGCATGACAACCGCCTTTCTGCCTTTCGGCTCCGGGCTGTCAGCAGATAAAAAAGCAGCAAAAAAAGACTCCGATCTGCCCGGTTTTTTTTATACCGAGCGACTTGCGAAGCCTCTCCTTGCTGCTTTATGTATCAATCAGCTATACAGGGCACTCCCTGCACGCAGATTAATCAGCGTTCATGTTTTCATTTTCTACTGTAGTGTTTTCAGCTTTATCAGACTTTTCATCCAACAGGAAACTAAAATCTCCCATTGCGTCATAGGGCTGATGTGTGATAAATTCCAGATATTCTTCTCGGCTCATATTTTATTGCCTCCTCTCTTTTGATGATTATATTTTACCGAATCAACTCGCCTACCTCAGTACCACATACTGACCAATTTTTTCTAAAACAGTCCATATATGAACCTCAACATACAAAAAGCCTGAATAATTTGATGAACACGCATCAAATTACTCAGGCTCCGCTTAGCCCTATCGTCTGCCACTTCAGACAATAGCCTTTGTTTTTTTCACTTCATATACAATCCAGTTTCCATCTCGATCTTGCTTTACCTCCGCATTATTACCCTTTGCAGATATTCGCTTCAGCTTACTCAAGAGTTTCTGTTCTCTTTCAGCTTCCGACTTATTTCTATCGTAAATTTCCGCATTGCTATATGCCATATTCCAAATCTCCTTTCCTTATTGACTATGGCGTTATTATATAGCTAAACCGCTCCATTCACAATCCATCTTGCCAGACACTAATAAAATATAATCTGTCCAGCCTTAAAGCATTCCATATTCTTGTTTCTTTTCTACTGCATCTTTAATGTCCATTATTTCCTTTAAAGTCTGCTCATCCAATGTAAGATTCCCTGATTGTTCAAGTTTACACAAAATTTCTTGCTTTTCTTCCATACTTGCATCTTCTGTAAATCTGACTAATCTTTCATACTGTTCTGGTGTCATATCACTTTCATTTGATACCAACTGTGTCCTTGCAATTTTATCAATCGAATCTAATATCTTTTTCTCCAAATGATCATTCTCGTCGAACAAAGCTCTTGCTTTTCTTCGAATATATTTGTATCTTTTTAAATTTGATATGTTTTCTTCAACTTCCTGTAACCATAGTGTCAATTCGTTTCCTGGCATTGCCGTAATATCATACATTTTACTAGCAGCATATAAAGTAGGATAAAATATTTCCTCTTCCTCAGATATATATTCGTACTCTTTTCCTTCCAATAAGTTGGAAATTACATCAATTAATATATCCTGAAGCTGTTTATGCTTAAATAACCCTGTTTTGTTCTTAGCGTCCTGTTTTTCCTGTTCTGTTTTAGCAAATTCCTGTTTAATCAAGTTTATTCTGGCATTCCACTCATTCATCCACCTTCTGATAGCAACCAACCGGTCTAAAGTTTCTAACATCAACTGATATTGAATAGTATCATCTGAGTCCTGCATTGTAGCAAACATACCACGAACTTCATTATTTATTTTCTCTGTTAGAATATCCTCCAACCTTGCATTTAGAAACTGTGGTGCTGATTTTACCTGTTTCTTTATATCTTCATCCAAATATATTTCAACATTCTCTGCAAGCTGAGCTCGCAGACGCTGTTTCACGTCAATTCCCGCTTTGGGTTTCCCCTTTGCACCAAAAAAATCTGTATCGAACATTGCAACTAATAATTCCTGTATTTCCGGTTGAATAATATAAACATCTGTTCCGTCTACTGTTTTCATAAATTTCGAAGGTGTTATTTTCCCGTCACTCATTTTGCATAATTTTTCGATATATCTTTTGATTGTCTTATCACTTATAAAATCTCCCGCTGCTTTACATTCACCTAAATATATTCCAAATTGCTCCGCTGTCATTGGTTCTTTTGCAAACATCCTCTTTATATCTGTGAAACTTTTAGAGCTTTTCTTTGTTTCAACAGTGTTCTCGCATTCTTCGTTACGCACCTGCTTAGTATAATCACTTGTTCTTCCCATTTTTAACATACCCTCCGTTAGTATCTATTTTATTATTCATTATCGTTCATGAATCAAACATACAACAATTTTATATAATTTTCTCATCTAATAAAAGCTCCTTTATTGTCTTTTTCAAAAAAATAAAGGTCATTGACTTATTACTCTAAGTTCAATAACCTTTAATCATCAGACATTGCATCCAACATTGCTAGAATTGCTTTTATCGCCTTATTCATTTTCTTTTTATCCATGCTTAACAACTTTCGTACTATTTGCCAAATCCCAGAATCTTTACATAAATGTTCCTGCGGCACCACAGAGTTTAAGTCGGTTTTCAAACATTTTGCAATTCTGACCAGTGTATCTAAACGAGGGTTTCCATCGCCAGCCTCTAACCGTTTGTAAGTTGACTCTCCTACCTCCGCATCTAAAGCAACCTTCTGTGTTGTAAGATTTAATTCATTTCTCCGTTCCCTTAATTGATTCCCAAAGATATTCTTTTCTTCATCTGTCAAACCGACTCACCTCCCTCTTGCGGACATAAAAACGCCTGATGATATGGTTGTTGTCCTTTAATAAACATCCCATATTCATCAGGCGTAGGTGATTATAGACTAATTCTATATCCCGATTTGCTCAGTATGAATTTCTTGTCTATGCATTTTTACTTTAACGATTGATCTGCACTTTGGGCATTTTATCTGTATGTTTCCCTCTGTATGTAAATCAATGTCAAATAATCTTTTGTTTTTGCATGTTGGGCACGCAACTGGTATAATGTCAACTTTTTGCATATTAGCCTCCTTCAGCAGAAAGCCAGCTAAAGGGAAAGTCAAAGCCGACCAAGTTTTCCAACAACAATAGATTGTTTAGCATTTCCAAGGTAGCGATGCTTATATTATACGAACATATGTTCTTTTTGTCAAATATTATGTTTATATTTTTCATCTGTTTCATCTGTTTTTTCATTTGTCATCCACTTCTTTTGTGGCAAAAAATAAGCCGAAGCAAAATGGCATACCCATACCATTCTGCTCCGGCTTATCTCGCATTGCGGATAGCTCTTGTCCGAGCGATTATCCTTCTTTATTCAATTACTACTTTTCTACCACTCTGTTTAATAATGATGCACTTACAGTTTTCTCCGTAAAATGCTGCAATCATTTCTTTCATGGTGTAGACATCAAATCTGTTTCCTCCACCTTTTACAGAAAAGGCGGGCTGTCCGTCTACCCAAACTTTGTCCCCTACTCGTACATTATACATTCTCGTCCTTAATTCATTTTTACCTCTCAAAGCTGTATACCTCTACTTACACTGACAGTGTACTTTCTCCATGTTTCTGTTATAGTATTGCTGATTTTTTAACGCTTTCATTGGATTTTTGTCCTACACCTCCTTGTGATTTTTTCAATAAAGTGCTTGACATCCAATGTTTTCTGAAGTAAAATGAATAATGTCATGTTCACATTGCCTATATATTATCACTTTAATGTGGTATAGTCATAGATAATGGCTCATGTCAGGATGAGATTCTGGTACAATCTCATAAATCAGAATAGTTGGTTAATAAAACAACTTTATTGATTTTCCAGTTATTGCAGAGACTTTCCCTAAAGGGGAAGTCTCTTTTTTGATTATACTCCCATATGTAATAAATGTCAATATTGCTTAAAGTTTTTGTAAAATCTTTCTTTATTTCCGTCACATTTACTTATTTTTTGATATTTGGTTACACCATTTTATTAATATTTTAATACGCCTATTATTTTAATGATTGACAGTGTAACGCATTAATTCTATAATAGAACTGAAACAGAATTACATAATAAAGTGAGGGATTGTCGATGAATAATCAAGAATATGTAAAAAAAATTGTTTCTTATATCCGTTCATACATGGAACAGAATAACATCACTCAGAAAAAACTAGAATCTTTGTGTAAAGAAAAAGACGCTGCGGTATCTCAGGGTACTATTTCAAATATTTTTGCCAAACCCTCCTCAGCACGTCTTTCTACTTTAATCAATATATGTGACGGACTGGATATTAGCCTTTCCTCTCTCATGAAGAATATTGAGCTTTCACAAAAACTACCAGATCCTTCCTCTAACCTGATGATTTATGACACTTCTGATCCCTCATATAGAGGCTATTTCAAAAAATACTTTATCTATTTTTTAAGTACAGATGAAAAAAATAACGGCGAACTTGTTTATGGTGAACTTGATTTCAAAAACCGTAATGCTCCATCTCCATGTGAAGCATCACTGGAACTCTATACTGGCGAGCCTGATCCAGACACAAACATATCACGCACTAAATCATACACCGGAGATATGGTAATCTCACGAGTCGGATGCATATATTGCAATTTAGTTTCTTACGAGTACGGAGATATATGGACGCTTGCCTTTAATCATCTTCAGCTTAACATCCATTCATTTATCGGAGCCATAGGGTGCGGCATCACTTCAGCTTCTGGAAGTAAGCGTTTTCCTACTATACATAAGGTCTTCCTTAGTTCTACGGAACTCAGTGAAGAACAGCAGCGTTATGTCAGTGGATTGCTTCGATTATATCGTGATGAAATTACAATTTCTAAGAAACAGTTAAATGCTTTTATGAATCATTCCGGTTTAGACCTAAAATTCAAAAGTAATATTGAGCGAGCTTTGACAACACCAGAAACGTTCTATAATATACCCATCAATATGATTCAACCACCTGTTCCAAATGAAAAATACGCGCAAGAACTATCTTTACTGTTGCAATACTCTTCTATGCCATGCAACGATAAAATTACCAAAGATGAAACAGATCTCGCACCATGCATCATAAGTCCCGGCAAATAGCAACCGGGGCTTATTTATTTTTTCTCCATACATTCATTATATAATTCGTTACCATGCTGCCAAGCATACATCCCAGTCCATTATGAATCATATCGTCCCATTCAAATAAACCACGCATAAAAATCAACTGACTGAACTCTATTATTGCTGATACCAATATTCCTACAGCCAGAGCCTGATACCACTTCACTTTATGATTTGCAATTATGGGAAGCAGGACTCCGGCAGGTAATAACAATATGCAATTCAGCAAATTCTCTTTTAATAACGTCCAATCATGGTAGCGAATAATATCTCTCCATGACCAGAATGGTACTAATTCATACTGACGAATAGTTCCCGTCCTGGTAAATACAGTTGATCCAAATACAATTCCCAGGAACACCACCAACGCCAATACTGCTGCTGCCTGAATTATATTCAACTTCTTTCTATGTACACACACTGCCATCGCTGTACATACCAGTATCAATACTCCTGTAAAAGCCAATATTTCATATCTTGACCATTGCTTATTATATGTTGTCCATATCTGGTAAATGTCCATTCAATTTCCTTTCTGTATCAATCAATCCAAATCTCAAGAACATCGGATACAAATAACTGGCACCGAATACTCCTAATTTTTTCGGTCCGCTTATATTTTCGTTCTTCTCTAACGTCGCTTTTAAAGCAACTTTCACACTACTTCTCGTTATAGATTTTTTCTTTCGATTAATCTGTATTTCATTTCCGTTTACGGCATATCGAAATCGTAATCCTTTTACCGTTGTAAAGGAATATCCTGAAAAAATTTCAATCGTACTCCACAAATAATTTTCCACACATTCTAAGGAAGCCCCCTTACATATCTGTAATTGCTCAACAGCTTGCTTTCTTTTTCTATACATTCTACAACGTTCTGCGTAAAGACTAAGTTCATCTACATTATAGATCATTTTGGTATATGGCAGATAGGAATGTACAGATGACTTGCTCAAACCAGTTGCCTTCATTATTTCTGTAATACTCATTCCCTGCTCTCGCATTAAGTTAATCTGCTCACTGTTCTCAGTATGATATACGCCTGCAGTAATCAATATTTTTCGTGTTTTCATCAATGTAATGCCAAACTCTTCTGATACTTGCCTTAACGAAATACCTGATCCATCAGCCACTCCCGAAGTATATGCCTCTACAATACAATTCTGGAACTGTTCCATTATTCTGTTCTGATCATACCCTGGTTTCTTTTTTGTTCTTCCCATTTTTCTTTACACCACTGCCATGATTGCTTTTATTTCTATTTTTCTCTCTTTTATATTCATCCCATGCATCCACTGCCTCTATCCCTGCCATCCATAGCACCAAGGTATCCGCCCGAAGCGTTACCCCTAAATGCTTCAGCATAAACGGTTCCGGCAAGAGCGAAAGCAAGAAAATCATAAATAGCATATATGCTTTAAATAATTTGACAATATCCCTCCGCATACGTTTTCTCAAAAAACAATATCCCAAAACATAAAATATAATCACACCTGCTTTAAGCCATACCTTCATACTTTCTCCTTTTTCGTGTCAATCCAATCATATTATACTGATACTCTGGCAACCACCAGTGCCAGAGTATTCATATCTTATTCTACAGTAACGCTTTTTGCCAGATTTCTAGGTTTGTCTACATCTAACCCTTTAGCCACGCTGACATAATACCCCATTAGCTGCAACGGAACAACTGCCAGACTTCCTACGAAGTGTTCATCTATCTTCGGAACGTAAACTGCAAAATTTACCTGATCTTCAATCTCGTATTTTCCATATGTTGTCAATCCCATCAAATACGCACCACGACTCTTGCACTCCAACATATTACTGATGGTTTTCTCGTAAAGATCACTCTGTGTCAATACACCAATTACTAACGTTCCTGGCTCGATCAGACTGATCGTACCATGCTTTAATTCCCCGGCTGCGTATGCTTCAGAATGAATATAAGAAATTTCTTTCAGCTTTAAACTGCCTTCCAGAGAAATTGCATAATCAATTCCTCTGCCCACAAAAAACACATCATGAGCATTCGCATATTTCGCAGCAAACCATTGAAGTCTTTCTTTATCCTGCAGGATTTTCTGAATCTTATCCGGAATTGTCAATAACTCAGTAATGTAATTGCCATACTGCTCTTCTGTAATGGTATTTCTAACTCTAGCAAATTGAACAGCAAGACAATACATTGCTACAAGTTGGGCGCTGTAAGCCTTTGTCGTTGCCACTGATATTTCCGGACCAGCAAGAGTATAAAATACTTTATCTGCCTCACGAGCAATACTGCTGCCAACAACATTTACGATTGCCAGAGTTGTTATACCTTTTTCCTTTGCCAAACGCAAAGCTGCTAAAGTATCCGCTGTTTCCCCTGACTGGCTGATAACAATAACCAACGAGTTTTTATTTATTGGCATTTTTCTGTATCTAAATTCAGATGCAAGATCCACTCTTACAGGAACATCCACCAAATCCTCAATCACATACTGTGCTGCCATTCCAACATGCCAAGCTGAACCACATGCAACAATATATATCTGTTCAAATTTCTGAATTTCCTCTTCTGTAATCTCAACTGATGATAAATCAATACCATTATTTTTTATGACAGAACTTAAAGTATCCTGAACTGCTTTCGGCTGTTCATGGATCTCTTTCATCATAAAGTGTTCAAATCCTGCTTTTTCTGCTGCTTCAGCATCCCACTTAATTTCTGTTGTCTGCTTTTCAATCTCATCCCCATCAAGGTTAAAGAAATGAGCTTCTCCAGGTGTCAATCTGGCAAATTCCAGATTACCAATGTAATAAACATTTCTTGTATATTTCAGAATAGCCGGGACATCAGAAGCTACATAGGTTTCTCCGTCTGCCACTCCTATAATCATTGGACTGTCTTTTCTTGCTACCCAAATTTCTCCCGGATAATCTTTGAACATAAGTTCCAGGGCATAGGAACCACGCACACGAACCATCGTTTTTGCAATCGCATCAATCGGTCCGAGATTATACTTCTTATAATAATAGTCCACTAGTTTAATTACTACCTCTGTGTCAGTCTGACTGTAAAAAGTATAACCATGCTTTAATAATTTTTCTTTAAGTTCTGTATAATTTTCAATAATACCATTGTGTACGCCAACTACTTCTGATTCTACTTCTCCAGAACCTGATCTTGTACAATTTCCAGATACATGCGGATGTGCATTAATCTGACTTGGCTCTCCATGTGTTGCCCAACGTGTATGTCCGATTCCACATGTTCCTATCAGTGCTTTTCCTTCATCTGTTTTTTCAATCAGATTGCCTAATCTTCCCTTGGCTTTAACCACCTGTGCCAAACGCTCCCCATCTCGCACAGCGATTCCAGCCGAATCGTACCCTCGGTACTCTAATTTAGACAGACCATTTAATAAAATAGGTGCTGCCTGCTGTGTTCCAGTAAAACCAACTATTCCACACATTTCAATCTCCCCATTCTTATCATTGTATTCTCTATTATTCTAACAATCTATTCTTTATTTTTTTTGCAGGTGTTCCTGCAATAATAATATTGGACTCTTCAAAATTTTTTGTCACAACAGAATTAGCCCCTATAATATTGTTGTTTCCTATTTTGACATCTCCACATACTACTGCATTTGTAAATAATGTAACATGATTTCCAAGTCTTGGTTCTCTTTCGCCACCACCATTTGATACAATTGCAGAATTTACAAATAGCCTTGCATCTTCACCAACATCTCCATTAGTTATAATAGAGCCTAAGTGAACTATACATAACCCCTTTCCACAACTGTTCAATCTAACTTTCATACCATATTTAAATCTTAATCTATTTAATTTGACCAAGCTCAAATAGTACATCCATTTTTTCCCAGTATTAAGGTAATATTCCGTTTTTCTAAGTCTTTTTTGATACTTAAAAATAGCATCGTTTTCCGTTAGCGGAAATACCCCCCCCCACTAATGTTCTCTTTGGATATTTCGCACCTTCATATTTAATCCATTCTTTCAAATCCGATGCAGAACTAATTATCTCATGTTCCCATACGGTTGAAGTATCTCTTGCGTATGTTTCATTCATTTCTATGTTCATTATTTACTTCCTCCATACAAAATAGTATCAATCCCGTCTATATAAATCCCTTGTATATACTTTATCTTTCACATCATCTAAACAATCATTATATCTATTTGCAATGATTGCCTGACTCTGCTCCTTAAATTTATCCAAATCATTCACAACCTTACTTCCAAAGAAAGTGCTTCCATCTTCCAATGTTGGCTCATAAATAATAACAGATGCTCCTTTAGCCTTGATTCTCTTCATAACTCCCTGTATAGAAGACTGGCGGAAATTATCTGAATTTGATTTCATAGTAAGACGATATACACCAATCACAACCTCTTTTTCCATAGAAGCATCATAAGTATTTTCATCTTCATAAGCATAATACCCTGCCTTCTGTAAAACACGATCTGCTATGAAATCTTTCCTGGTTCTATTTGATTCAACAATAGCAGACATCATATTCTGTGGAACATCTTCATAATTAGCCAAAAGCTGCTTAGTATCCTTTGGTAAGCAATAACCACCATATCCAAATGACGGATTATTATAATGTGATCCAATTCTTGGATCAAGACACACACCGTTAATGATCTGTTGTGTGTTCAATCCTTTCATTTCGGCATATGTGTCAAGCTCATTAAAATATGATACTCTGAGAGCCAGATATGTATTAGCAAATAACTTCACTGCTTCCGCTTCTGTAAATCCCATAATCAAAGTATCAATATTCTCTTTAATAGCACCTTCCTGTAATAATCCGGCAAATGTATTCGCAGCCTTTACAAGTCTAGCATTTTGAATATCCGTTCCCACAATAATTCTTGACGGATATAGATTATCGTACAATGCCTTAGATTCACGCAAAAACTCAGGGCTAAAAATAATATTGTCACAATGAAATTTTTCTCTAATACTTGCTGTATATCCTACTGGAATTGTCGATTTTATAACCATAATCGCATCTGGATTATATTCAATAACCAACTTGATCACAGCTTCTACTGCTGATGTATCAAAGAAATTTTTCTTACTGTCATAGTTTGTGGGAGCAGCAATAACTACAAAGTCCGCATCTTTATACGCTGATTTTGCATCTAATGTTGCCGTTAAATGCAATTTCTTCTCTGACAGATATTTTTCAATATATTCATCCTGAATTGGAGATTTTTTTTGGTTTATTAATTCTACTTTTTCTGGAATAATATCTACTGCCATCACTTCATGGTGTTGCGATAACAAAGTAGCTATGGATAATCCCACATATCCAGTTCCTGCAACTGCAATTTTCATATTCGCATACCTCCTGCTTTACACTTCTGTTTCTACTGAATTTTAGACTATATCATAAAATTCCTTTAAAATGGACGTTCCATTTTCTAAAATTTCTTTTGTCTTTTTATAATAATTTTCTGCAGTATTTTCTACATAATACGGATTAATTATTTTTTCATTTTTCCCGGTAATCTCTTTCATTGCCTGACCGATCATACTACTGTCGCAAGTGACATCAATAACACTGTTACCATGTACTCGTCCTCTTTGTCTATCTCCAATATTAATTGTATACCTTCCTAATGACGGTGTTTCAATAATTCCAGATGAAGAATTTCCTATTAATGCCACAGAATTTTTTACTAAATATAAAAACGAATCTACATTCAAGTTTTCATAATAATACGCATTTTCATGTTCATCCACATAATTGAGCCATGAAGAACGTATGATATCAGATTTTGTATCTGCATTCGTCCCCATAAAAATAACACTCATTCCATTCATATTTTCCTGCAATGCAGTCAATACTTCTTTCACCTGATCTTCCATTTTCACATCAGTTAGTGTTTCGGGATGAAAAGCTACAACCCAATATTTTTGTGGAATAAGTTCTTTTACTTTTTCAATTACTTTCTCTTCATCTATCTTGCAACAATTTTCTGCCCCTAATGCCCCAAGATAAAATACTCTTTTAGGATCTTCTCCCAACTGTATTACACGTTTTCTATATTCTTCTGTACTGGTAAAATGATACTGACTCATTTTGGTAATAGAATGACGTATAAATTCATCATAATTGCCATATGTAACTTCCCCACCATGTAAATGCAAAATTGGGATTCTTTGCATAGCTGCTGCAATCGCAACCGCCATCATTTCATATCTATCTCCAAGTATAATTAATAAATCAAATTTATTATTTTCAAAATAATTTCCAAAACAATCTAAAGCTGTTGCCATGCAATGCATCACATTCGCATTACTGTCATTCTCTATATTTAGCGGAATCTCCAAATCGATTTTAAATCCATCCTGTCGTATTATATCTACAGAGTGACCAAACTTATCTTCCAAATGTGAGCCTGTAACCAATACTGAAAACTCTATAGCTTTGTCATTATCTAATAATCTTAAAAAATTTTTTACTATTCCATAATCTGCTCTTGAACCAGTCGCATACGCTACTCTATACTTTCCCATACTAACCTTCTTTTACTGATTTATAATAGTTTCGGCAATTTTAAAATCAAGTTCTGTATCTATATCTATACTGCGCTCTGCCGGCATTTTATATGCGTAACAATCTTCTCTATACAGATTTGTATTTTCCAAAAAAGCCTTCACATCTGCCATATAAATTGCCCCATTTATCCTATAAAACGTTTCTAATTTCTGTCTTTGTTTATTACTGTCTGCCCGCAAAAATCCGGATAACGAATTATTTTCTGGTAAAGTATTACTCCACAATGGCGAATGCTCCATTTCACAAACTGATACAACCGCTATTGCATCTTTCTCTTTAAATAATTCATAAGCTTTTTTTATATCTTCGTACTTTCGCAATGGAGATGTTGGCTGTAAAAGCGTAAATGTATCAAATACAATTCCCATCTCCTGATATTTTTTCAATACTTCTTTTACAACATCCCATGATGACGCTACATCTGATGCATTTTCTTCTGATCGATAAAAAGGTACTTCTGCTCCATATTGTATTGCAATCTCGCCATATCTTTCAGAATCCGTAGAAACCAATATGTGTGAATAAATCTCTGATTTCTTCGCTGCTTCTATGCTATATGCAATTAAAGGTTTTCCATTTAATAATTTTATATTTTTATCTTTCAAGCCTTTCGAACCGCTTCTTGCAGGTATTATTGCTAAATTATTCATCTTCTCTATTCACTCCTTTACAAGAAATCAATTCATCTATTTCAAAATCTTTTTCAGCTTCTTTCCCCAACACCTCATACCAATGAATCGGAGAAATTCCATTTCCTGGTCTTTTACAAGTGATATTCTCTTCGGAAAACATTTCACCTCTCATGATTTTTCTTTTTGCTACAATAGATTTTCTTGCAACGAATATATTGCTTCGTTCAGATTCAGTCACTTCTTTCGTTTCATTTCCAAGCATAATTTCAGCTTTATGCACACCTACACACAATTCTTTTAGTTCTTCTGGTGTAATAGACGCTTTATGATCAGGTCCTGGCATAGCTTTATCTAAAGTAAAATGTTTTTCGATAAATTTAGCTCCCAATCCAACCGCCACAAGAGAAGCAACAATTCCTTCAGAATGATCTGAAAGTCCGATTTTCCAATCTGGTGCTAATTCTTGAAGCTTATTCATGGCAAGCAAATTCATATCTTCCGGCTCTGTTGGATATTGTGTATTACAATGTAATACCGTAAAACTTGTGTCTTTACTTTGTTGCAAAACATTTATTGCATATTTAACTTCATCAATCGTAGACATTCCTGTTGATAGAATTACTTGTTTATTTTGACATTCAATTGCTGCTACCCTCTGTAAATAAGGAAGATTTGTAATCTCTCCTGATGGTACTTTCCATATATTCTGACCGATTTTTTGCAAAAATGAAAAAGATTCAAAATCAAATGGCGTAGAAAAAATCTGAATATCTAAAGTAGAAGCATACTGTACCAATTCCAAATATTCAGTTTCCGTTAATGCCAATTTTTTTAACATATCTAGCTGTGAACCATTTCCATCATTTTTTTTCTGATATTCGGCTTTAGGGGCATATCTTGAAACAAGATTTTCTGGCACAAAACTTTGGAATTTAACTGCATCTGCTCCAGCTTCTTTCGCTTTTTTCATCATTGTTTTTGCCAATTCAACACTTCCATTATGATTGCAGCCAATCTCTGCAACAATTTGAATATCACTCATTTCTAATCTCTCCTCTTTATAACTCTAGCAGGTACACCTACTACAGTTACTTTCTCCGGTATATCTTTAATAATCACACTACCTGAACCAATAATTGCATTGGAACCGATTTTCAATTGACCGTTACACACAGATGAACTGCCCAAAAAAACACTATTTCCTACAATTACATTTCCATTTATAACAGAATTTGTTGATAAATGATTGTGATCACCCACTTTACACTCGTGTTCAATCAAAGCCTTTGTATTTATAACATTATTATTTCCTATCTCTGCATCAGCATTTATTACTGCCATTTTACCTACAAAATTCCCTATTCCCATTTTTGCACTGGCCGATATAATTGCTGAAGAATCAATAATATTGATTATGTTCAATCTTCGTTCTCTAATTCTGTCAAACCATAACTTACGGTATCCAACATCTCCAATAGAAACAAAATAACTATATTTTTCACAATTTAGAATATCTTCAAGTCCCGTACCCAAGATTGGTAATCCCATATGCATACCTTTTTTGTTGCTATCTATGAATCCACATAATTCATATTCTGATTTATTAATTGAATCTGCAACTGACTTTGCATGTCCACCAGCTCCTATTAAAATCAGTTTTTTCATCTAAAATCACCTCAAATCTATTTTCTAAGATACTCTCTCAATTTATTCCAATTTTTTATACCTATTTTAACAAATGATGACACTATTCTTTTATTCATTTTTTACATATGTACATGTGGCTATCAATATAAACTTTTCCATTTAATCCACTCACTTTTATTCTATAAAATCGTTCTTTACTTTATCAAAAATTTCCTTACCCTCAAGACAAGATTGTGAAAAATAAATTTGTGAAACAAATTCCATACCATATCTCATTTCCAAAATATTTTTTATATCTCTTATCCTTTTTGATACAGCTTTACTATCCTCAATCATGTATTCTGGTTCATCTAACGTAAACTGTATAAGTTTTCCTGCTTGATTAAGCTTTATGCCCCCCCACGAATAATGGACTCTGTAATCTATATCTGTGTACACTTTTTATATTAACCATTAAATCCAATTCGGATAATTTTTCATTTTCAGGCACAATACAACAAAAAGTATCTCCCGTTTCAATTAACCATTCTTGTATTTGTAAATATGCATTATAGACTTTTTTCAAAAAATCTGCCGATATTTTCTTTTGTAAATACCAATCCAAATTACCTGGATTTTTGCTTTTTCTCTTCAAAACTCGAACATTTATTTTATGTTGATCTGTATATAAATTCATCCCCATTCTATGATTACCATCGAGAAGCCTCATATCCTTATCTACTATAAATAAAGAATTCGGATCATATCCTTTGCTTTGATATGATGTAATTAATTTTGAGAAAGCCATGTTCCCATCTTCCTCCCGATGTTTATTACCATATGCTGCCCTACTAACCGTATTTTGCCATACAAATGTTTGTTTATTATATTCCACATAATCCTTTATATCCAAATACCTCGTAGTAGCTAGAAACTGATTATGTTCTACATTTCTTCTTAAATTCATTATATCTCCAATAGAAGCACTACATGACTGAGCTGTTCTACTATCATATAAATCTACCAACATCTTTTTTATACTAAACATTTTAATTTTCTCCTCCCAATACTTTCCATTTTATACGATTCAAAATAGTTGGTTTTGCATACTTTTCTGTCCAGAAATGAATATTCGCATCTGATTTTTCTAACTTCTTTTCAAAACTCTTCTGAAAAGTATTTCGTGGCGCTGGTAATATAATTCTTGGATTATTACGAATTATTTCTTGGCTATCTACATTTCTAATTAAAAAGTATTTTTCTACTTCATTAAAAATTTTTTTTCCTTTTTCAGTCAACACTAATACTGCCGAACACCCAAGACTATCTGTAAATTCGGGACATACTTTTTCCATTCCCCACGCATCTCCTATCAATAGATCACTCATAATATTCTGTCCCTTATATTCGCAACTCAAACATCTATTTCTTTCAAACAAACCATCTGTAAAGCATTTCAAAAAGTAACCATCATTTTTTCTAAACGTTATATGTTCAGTTCCATTCTTAAATTGAAACTTCAATCCATAATTTAAGCATCCTTTTGTTTTATCTCTCATAGACACTTTAATAATTGAACTTTCACTCATTCTTTCCTCTTCAGCTAAATATTTTTTCCATATTTTACGTTCTATAGATCCATGACATACAACTGCCAGCGTAATTAATTTATCACTTTTAACACACTTTTTTACTGCTGCAACTTGACATGGGACTCCTGAAAAAAGTACTATTTTTCCCTTTTCTACAATCTGCTTGATTTTCACTATGCAATCATTTAAGTCACTTTTCACATATTTTGATCCCATCATTTTTTTGCAAATTTCTATCTCATTAGAAACAATATGTTTGGGCATAAACTTGTCATCATATATACAACCACAAACATATCCGTCCATTTCTAATACTTTTTGTGCTATTTGAAAAAAAACACCGCCTGACGAACTTACTTTTCTGATTTCATTGTTTTTGTTTTTAACTATATATCCCTCAATACAATTCAGTTCTTCTATATCTTCAGGTTTATTCAATTCAATACATACTCTTTCACATCTATTGCAATTAATACACTTTTGCAAATCAATTTCTGGATGTATGTTTTCATCAAATGATATTGCTTTGGTTGGACAAGCTTCTGCACATGCTGAACAAGAGTAACATTTTTCTTTAAAATCAAAATTTATCATATTATTTAAAACACTCACTTAAAGGAACTATTTCTGCACCATCTTTAATTACATAATTATATATTTGTTTAATTAACTTTTTCGCTTTTTCATCTGTATTTAATTGCCAATAATGAGTATATATAACAAATGGCACTTTTCTTGCTTTGCAAATATGGTACTCATAAATCAGCCGTTCATAATTATCTATTGTATATGCATTCAGTTCTTTATGCTTTCCATAGTTCATAATACCTGGATACTGTACTTTTTTTACTATCCTAAATCCCCAACGAATTATAAAATTATATATATATCTTAAATTTACTTTTCTATCTCTCACCCCAATAATGCCAGAGTAATTCATTTGAAGATCTTCTAATACTGAAATAGCTTTTTTATCAATACTATTATTAGGTGCAACAAATACTGATATATTCATACCTAACAATTTCTCTAAATGTTTTTTTCCTTTCGGTATTTCCTCTTTTAATTGACTACTACTTTTCCATTTCATTTCAGCAAGCCATTTGTTTTCACTTAGCTGATATTCATGTGAATAGCCATGTAACAATATATCAACTTTTCCCTGTTTATATTTTTTCTTTAAATATTCTAATAATTCTGTATTTTCAGCTATATCATAATATCCCATTCCAATTTCTTTTCCATATGGAAACACATCATCTCTATGAACTGGAACCGTATACGGCACAACTGAAAGAGATACACAATCATCCTCATTTAAAAAATCATATGCTCTTTGTAAATCTTTAGGTTTTGTAAAATATGATGTATCATCATCCCGAATAGCAACTTTCATTTTTTATCCTTTCGTCATCTCGAATAACATGTTTTCTAAATACTCAATCGAATCCCTTCTCTGTTCCTCCAAAATCGGAATCACATTTTTGTAATCTATAGAAATATCTTCTGCAGTCAAATTATCCATATTATGAATTATTCTATTTGATAATCCAAAGATATTTAAAGCACTATATAATCTGGAATTTTCAGATGATTCCTCTGAATCACTGCTTTTACAAAAAGAGAAAAAATTTCTTTGGAAATTTATCGAAAACATAGTTCCATGAAATGAATCTGTACAAATTAAAGCAGCCCCTCTTATCAATGATAAAAATTCTTTAGGACCTCCCCATACTTTTTTATAATCATTATTTTCCATTTCTAAATATGCTGCCGGAAGACTTATTATTTTCCAATTTGTTAATTTTTGTATCTTTTCTACAGCCCTTCTATGTTCTGATTTTTCTCCCAAAAAATAAACCAAAATATATGGCTCTTTAGGTATCTCAAACTCGCAATATTTTCCCCACTCTTTAGCAGATAATAACAATGTTGGATCTAATACACATTTAACTTCTTTTTGTGTAATACGGCTTAACAATTGCGCTCCATCCTGCTCTCTGCATGATAAAAAGGAAAAATTAGATAATTTTTTTCTATATTCCTTTTCTTTCTCGTCAGATAATGATTTTACCGCTAAGCTCGGACCATAACTGCCTTTTTTCGATTTGTTTTCAACAAATGGTAAAAAAAATGCTTCCGGCGAGTTCGCAACAAAAGGATTCCAAGTCTGGTCACTACCTACTACATATCCATCATATACTGGTGGATTTTCCATTAACTGCTGTGTGGTTGTATATTTCTTTTTTCCTACATGCAAATATGTTTTATAAAACTGTTCAAATAATTCATTCTTTTCCTTTATTTTTTCTCTCGAATCAGCCAACGCTCGATATTTTTTTCTTTCTTTAATATACACTGGCATTCTTTTTATTCTTAATTTAAGCATTTCATATCTTGATAGAGAATTATCTTGTTTAAAATCTATTAACTCTGCCTGATAGCCTAGTTGTTCTACCTTTTCCTGCAAGGCAAGAGCCTGCAGCATTGTACCGTAATTATAATAATGATGATATGTAATTATTCCTATTGTTTTCATAATTTATTTCTCCTAACGATGTAAATATTTTGCTAACATTATTTTTCCTTTTCTCATTATATTAATTATCAATTTTCTATTAGCAGCAATCAAAGCAACAAGAATTATTAATTGTATTATTACAGGCACTATAGTAAATCCACCTAAACAGACTATGAATTGTACAACTAACAAGATATACATTATTGTATGTTTTAGAAAATTCACTCGTATATGTATATATCTTTTACTTCTTTGTAATCTAACTAACCAAATAACAATATTAGACACAAGTGTTGCAACTGCAGCACCCATTACACCAATATAAGACACTAATACAAAATTTAATATGGTATTTACGACTGCACCTATCATAGTTGAATATGAGAATATTTTAGTATCTTTTACTGCTGTAAAAATGCTCCCTAAAAAGCCAGCCAAACCACCAAAGACGAAAGAAATCATCAATGGAGGAACATATTTCCATGCTACAAAAAAGCTCTTTGCATATAAAATATGTGCAAATGGAATAGTTAATATAATTAACATTGAACAACACAAAACTAAAAAACCATTATATGCCTCATACATATCAGCAACAAAATGATCACTATCTTCTGGATCAAAATCTTTTATGGCTGATAACTGCCATGCCTGCGTAAATATATCACTACATGCAGTCAGCATAGTCGGTATTTTATATGATACCGTATAAATTCCATTCGCAGTTGCACCTAAAATCCATGTAACAATATATCTATCCGATGAACTATTAATCCACCAACCAATTTTATTAAAAATTAATGGGAACCCAAATTTTTGCAATTCCTTAACTGTAGTTTTATTTACTTTATTAAACTTAATGTGTTTATGTATTTTCAGTCGTACAGATCCCCAAGCTACAGCCATAAAGGTTCCCAGGTAATTAGCTATTAAATATCCATTTAATCCACACTTCAGCACAACCAACAAAACAACATTTAATACACATGATGCTATTGTGGTAATCAAACTCATTTCAACCATATATTGTACTTTATCAATGCCTCTGGCATAATTAGTCAGTACATTATACAGTCCTGTAGACAATACCATTAAATAAAATGCAACTAAATATGATGTATTAATTTTAAAGAAAGGAAGTATTCCTATCATAATTGTACAAATAGCACATAACACCATTCCCTTCAGGCAAACAAATAACCCGCTTGATATTACTTCATCGGATTCATACTCTTTATCAAAGCAAAATCTTAATATTGCACTTTCGATGCAAAGGATAATGATTGGTAATACCAAATTGGCAGAAGTACTTACTATGTCCCCGATTCCATAGTCTGCTGTGGATAAACAATTAGTATATAAAGGAACCATAAGGAATGCTATTATCTTAGGACCAAAACTACTTATCCCAAACAAAATAAAATTTTTCGATAAATATTTATATTTCTTATTCATATGAATTGCTCGTTACTCCTTGACCCAACGTCACTCTAATAAATGATGTTCTTTCTACTGAGCATAACATCACCGCAAATTGCGTTACGAAAAGACTATTCCAAAATACCGATTGACCAAATATTGAAATGATACATGTTAAAACATAACATTTACTATATAAATCTGATTCTTTCCATATATTCCAAAAAAGTTTCAAATATAAAAGCAATCCAAATACACCGTAAATTAACATGCAATTTCCAATAGCATTAACAAAGCCCAAATATGAAAGATTAAGACTTAATTTATATTTACTTAATGCCACTTCTCCAGAACGCATATAATTCTCTACATTCATATATGGTATTCCTAATACTTTATAGATCAAAGGTGCAGCCCAAAACAATTGAAATCCCAACACAAGCCTAACTGAATTAGATGTATTTGTAACCGAAATATTCGTCAACTTATTTAATGCCATTGAAAAAATACTCAAGTTTGAAAATGCTCCTATACCTATTATCAAAACACCTACTATCATTAACGAATTAAAATATTTCCCTTCGCTTCTGGCACTTACAAACGCATAAAACAGCCATATTACTCCGGTCATTAATATTCCCGTTGAAGATGTCGATAATAAAATGCTTATCGAAATAAATACCATCCAGATATGCTTTTTTCTTTTCATACACATACATAAAAGCGGTAATATCCATGTACAGTATGCTGCCGGTTCTAAAAAGAAAGAATGTGGTCTATCATAACCCAATAAATAATTTTCGCTATTTGACTGCAAAAATGGAAATATATTAATTGTAGACACTGATTGTCCCAATATATATACCTGGAAAGATTGGTAAAAAATTCCAGCCATAACAATAATTCCTATAATTTTCCAAACCCTAAATAGATTTTCTTCATCAACTTTTTTATATATACACGATAAAATTAATAAGTATAAAACTCTCTCTACCCAGAGTCCTGTATTAAATCCAGTTATAAACATCCTGAAAAAATCATGTACTATCATAAATAGAAAAAATATAAATAATGGTTTATATAAATAAAATTCTCTATATTTTATAAAATAAATAGCTACAACAGCAATTACACAAATTAATCCTAAATGAAGACCTGCAATTTCATACTGATTGATCAGGCAAAACAATGGGATAAAAATTTCCATCAAACTTATCTTCTTTTTTTGTCTATTATTTATTCCTTCATTCATTATTTTCCCTCACATCAATAAAATCTTTCTAAGGCTTTGACTACGCCATGACCTCTTTATACCAATTCACATATTTTTCAGACATAATATCAATCGAAAACATATTACCTATTTCAATAATCTCTTCATATTTCCAATTTTTATCCAATGCTGTCTTTAATGTATCTGTAACTGATTCATTACTTCTATCTTTTACTTTTAACATTGCTTCTGGATAATATAAATCCTGTGTTGCATCTAAATCCTCAAAGGTAACGCATGGTACTCCATGCATATATCCCTCAACAATAGGCAATCCAAACCCATCATTTAAACTCAAAAATAAATTTACATCACAGAATTTCCAAAAAATATCCATTCGATCATTAAATCCGCCTAAAATAACATTTTTATGTAATTGATATTCCACAATTTTTTTTCGGACTTCTCCATTATCTACTTCTCTTCCCCAAAGCACCAACAGGGTGTTTTCAAATACTTTTGTATTTTTCAATATTTCTACTGCTTGCATTTGATTTTTGTTTTTGGTTATATTTCCCACGAAAAAGAGAATTTTCTTACCATTTTTTTTGCTATGCTGCAAATAAGCATATGTATCACTCAACTTTGGATATAAATCATTCTGATTCAAACAATCGCTATAATATTCCTGAAACTTTTCTTGCGTTAAAGTGCCTTCTTCTCGAATAAACTTTGTATCATTTTCATCGTTTTTTTTCGTTCCATTCGTAATAACAGTGATATTATTTGCTTTTTTTCCTAAATAGTTTTCTTCTATTCTGGCTTTCATACCACTACTAATTACACTAATTGGTATATTGTTTTTTTCTGCTTTTATTAAAAAATCACGTTCTATCTGCTTTTCATATACCGGTGCAGAAACCGAATCATTCAAACCAATTAAACCATGTAAAGTAACTGTATACCTTACTTTCATTTCTTCACAAATTCTAATATAGCTTTCTGTAATAGTTCCTATACCATGTATATGAACTATATCCGGTTTTTCCATTTGAATTTGTTTTCTAACATATCCACCATCTACTTCATAAAAAACATGTCTGGCTCTATCTTTTACTGTAACACCATTCGCAAAAAATGCTTTTATTCCTATTAACCAATCCTTTAATTTTGCATTAGAAAAGAACTGTCCCCATGTATGAGAAAGGATTTTAAAATTCTTTTCATTTTTTCCCTTTGTAATAACTCGTGTTAATAAAACAACATTTTCTAATTCGGCCACTGAACTTACTATATTTTGAACCATTATTCCAAATCCAGTCTTATTTTTAGTAAATTCAATTATATTGTCATCATATATATACGGAGCAATAATCATTACTTTCATTTATATCGTCACCTAAAAAAATTTGTTTTCTGATTTTAATTCATAATAATGTTGTTCGTTTCTCATTTTAAATACTTTCGCCGGATGTCCTCCTGCAATTGAACATGATGGAATATCCGATACAACAACGCTTCCAGCTTGAATAATAGCCCCTTCACCAATTTTAACCCCTTGTAAAATTGTAACATTTTGCCCAAGCCAAACATTGTCTTCTATCACGACATCACCGTCTATAGTCGTTTCGTCATAAGGAATAGATTTTCCCTCATAGTTATGATTAGAGGTTAATATCAATATTCCTCCTCCTGAATGAAAATTATTTCCAATAGTAACATTTCCATTTCCTGTAACTTTCATCCCATTAAAATGACAATTATCTCCGATATAAGTCTTAGATGTAAATTTACTCCAATGGTTTATATGTAATCCCTTTCCATATTGCTTGGCTGTTTTTTTACATAGATTTGTATAAAAACCTGTTCGTATTTTTTTTATAATTTTTCCTATCATACGCTTTTCTCCAATACTTCTGATAAAAGTCTATGTTCCTTATAAAGACAAACATATCCCAATTCTTTCAATTTATTAAAATTTTCAGGATTACTCATATTATCTATTATTATTGGAATTGAATTGCATAATGCCTGATTCAATACCGTTGAATAAAGCGAAATTGCGGCACCAGATTGTAATAAAGATTGCTCTATCGAAATTTGGGTTGTATCCTCTACATCTGCAAAAGTAAATATCTTTTTAACAATATCCATATTAGAATATCTCGGATGTGGACGTATTGAAATTTTATTTCCACTCTTATATAACTGTTCCAATATTTTTGATATTTCCTTTAATACCTCTTCCGATTCTGCACCTAAATAATATGTATAATCATATTTCTGTGTTCTGATCAGCTCTCCATCGAATTTCAAAGAAGCCGGAACTTCAACAACAAACTGATTTTTATCTGCCTTCATAGAAGCTAATATTTTTCCATAGTATTCATCCCAAATATAGCATTCATCAAATTTAAAGAACGAATCTCTCATATAGTACATTTTTTCTCCATGCATGACATCTATATGCTTGATATTTCTTTGTTTACAGTAAGCTGTCAGTACTGAAGACGTAAAAGAGTATTCCGCACAAACCGCTATTGCTTCAGGTGAATATTCTTCAATGGCAAAACTATATCTTCCAATTTTAATCAAACATTTTAAAATAAACTGCCAAGAAAATGGATATCTACATATTATTCCTTTTATAAACTTTTTATCTTTTGCAGTTAATAAAGTTCCTTCTACCGGATTACTTTCAATTGCTTTATACCTTTTTTTCAAAGACTTTGGCAAAATATTTTCCGGTTTACCATCTCTAAAAAATACCAAATTTTTATGCTCTAGCCGATTCACCTGAACCTTTTTTCCATATTTGAACCAATAGAGAATCGCCACTGGAAATGAAACCAGATTTAACAAAAAAGTGATTCCTTTTCCATTAAACTGCATCTGACACTTATACTGAAAATACGATCTTTCAATCTCATCTCGTGGATTTCCTAATTTAGCAATGTATTTTTTTTGTTTACTGACATCATATGAGAATAATGCGTCTTGCCTTCTTTCCAAAAGAACAGCCATTTTACGCAGCATATCATTCATACCCATAATTAACTCACCTTTTTAACGTACCGCACCTTTTTCCAGCATCCATAAATTAAATTTTGTAAAGTCAAAAATAACGATGCAATACTATTCTTATTATCTGCTTCCTTGAATAACTTATAGTGCCATTTTACTAATTTTAAATAGCCATGATTAGATATTGATCCTGACCGTTTTCTATACTGTGCCAGCACTTTATCATAATGATAACAGTTTGCCTTTTTGATTACTTTCAGCCACATGGCATAATCGTTATTCTTTTTAATATCTGCAATCTGTATTTTGCCAATCTTCTCCGCATCATACATTACGGTCAAACACCCCGGCCAACAATAACGATACATTCCCATTTTCGTAATCTTCTTAGGTCCGGTTACTTTCACTCCATTCGTCACATCATTTTCATCAATTTCTTCATAACTAGTATATGAAAAAGAGTATTTATTTTTTTTCATATACTTTATTTGTTCTTCCAGCTTGGTCGGATACCATAAATCATCACTGTCCAAAAATGCAATCCACTTACCCTTTGCATTTTTTAATGCTTTATTTCTTGATACGGCAGCACCAGAATTTTTTTTGTTTTTTAAATAAATAATTCGGTCATCATCATACTTCGATACAATCTCATCTGTATTATCAGTTGAACAATCATCAACTATCAACAGTTCCCAATTTTTGTATGTTTGCTCTAATACAGATTCTATTGTCTTACTAATAAATTTCGCAGTATTATATGAGGGCATTATTATTGAAACTAACTCGTTCATTACTTCAATCCTTTTAGTAGTTCTTTTGCTTCGTTCTGTTTTTTATCGTATTCTTCTTTACTTATCTGTTTTGTTTGGAGAAGATAATCCCCATAATCTGCAGCAGTTACACTACCTTCTTCTGTAATTCCCTCCTGCTTAATAAATGCTTTTTCAACAGTTTTAAAAAGAATTTTTAAATCACGCCCAAAAGAAACATGTTCTATATACTCCAAGTCATACTGCAATTTTCTATCCCATGAAATTGCATTTCTGCCACTTACCTGTGCAAGCCCAGACAATCCAGGTTTTGCAGTATGACGCATTCTTTGTTCTTCTGACATAAACACCATATCTCGAACTAACTGCGGACGTGGCCCTATCAGTGTCATCGTGCCATTTAAAATGCAAAATGCTTCTGGCAGTTCATCCAAAGAGGTAGATCTAAGCCATGCACCAAATTTTGTCAGACGCACTTCATCGGGCAGCAAGTTTCCCTCTGCATCTTTCTTGTCTGTCATAGTCCGAAATTTATACATTTTAAAAATTCGTTCTTTTCCCGTTTTCGGATCAATCAGTCCAGGTCTATATTGAGTAAACAACACTGGACTTCCCAGTTTGATTCGAACCAGCAGAGCGATGATTGCATACAGCCAACAGAATACAATAATTGCCAATCCAGAGCAAAAAATATCAATCGCTCTTTTTATGTATCTTTCGTAAAATCCCATTTTACGGTACAATTTATGATTTTTTTCTTTCTTCATAAATCTCTCCTAAAACACTTCCTTATTCAAAGCAAGCCTTTATTACTTCAATAATTCTATCCTGCTGCTCTGCTGTCATTTTATTGTCACTTGGCAGACATAATCCTCTTGTAAAAATATCCATACCTACATCAGCTACTCCGCCTGCAATATACGCATTTGATCTGGCACGTCCGTTTCCATCTCTGACAACAAATGGATTCAAACGATAAATCGGCTGCATATGCATTGGTTTCCAAATTGGACGCCCCTCAGCATTAATAGATGCAATCGCTTCCAGAATCTCTGTCGGGCAAGACTTTCCTGTTTCTTTTACATAGCACACATCCTGCTCGCCACGAACCTGTTTGCACATGGCTTCCTTATTAATAATCAGACAAGACAGCCAATAGTTTGGTTCAGAGTTTTCCAGATCCATTGGATTCATAGATACCGGCAGTCCTTTTAAGCCCTCTTTATATCTCTCATAAATTGCTTTCTTCTGTGCAATATGTTCTTTCAGGTAAGGGAACTGTCCACGAACAACACCAGCAACCACATTACTCATACGATAGTTGTATCCCAGTTCTTCATGCTGATACCATGCAGCATTTTCCCTCGCCTGAGTAGACCATTTACGAACCTTATTTGCTGCTTCTTCATCATCTGTCAGGAAGCATCCACCAGCACTGCCGGTAATGATCTTATTTCCATTAAAAGAAATAGTGTTATATTTTCCAAATGTACCTGTCTGCACGCCTTTATATGTAGCTCCCATAGATTCTGCTGCATCTTCTACTAAAATGGCACCATGCTTTTTAATGATTGCATTTAACTCATCTACTTTACCAGGTGTACCATACAAATGTGCAACCACAACTACTTTTGTATCTGGATAAATTTCAAATGCTTTTTCTAACGCAACCGGATCCATATTCCAAGTATCATACTCTGTATCAATAAATACAGGTTCTCCGCCTTCGTAGACTACCGGATTTACAGTTGCATCAAATGTCATATCAGAACAAAATACTTTTTTCCCTTCTAATGCACCATGTCCAACTTTCGGCATTCCATATGCTTCAATACCAGCCAATTTCATTGCAAGATGAAGTGACGCTGTTCCTGCTGATAATGCAACTGCGTATTTGCAGCCGATATATTCACATGCCATTCTTTCTACTTCATTGATATTCTTACCAACTGTGGACATCCAGTTTGTTTCATACGCTTCTTTCACATATTCAATTTCCAGACCATGCATGGTTGGGCTGCTCAACCATACTTTAGACTCAAATTTTTCAAATTTATTATTTTCTTTAAACATAACTTTCTACCTCTTTTCGCCTAATCTCATTTTTTCAGAATGTATTAACTTGTTATTAAGCAATCTCTTTATTTACGTCTTCCGGTCTTTTAAATGTTGGAACAACACTTCGGAGAGCTTCTTTTGCAATCAGATCATCACCTGTATCACATGCATCTCTAAGTACATTAATCTTTTTATAGATTTCTTCTTTACTCAGTGCATTATCTCTTTCAATGAAAATCATACTGTTGTCTGTTTTATCGAGTTCTTCTGTCTTAACTAACAGTTCCTCATACAACTTTTCTCCTGGCCTTAATCCAGTTTCAACAATTTCAATTCCCTGGACACCAGATAAACGGATCATATTCTCTGCCAGATCCATAATCTTAACCGGTTGTCCCATATCCAGAACAAATAATTCTCCATTATTCGCAATCGCCCCACTCTGAAGAACAAGCTGTGAAGCCTCTGGAATTGTCATAAAGTATCTGATAATCCTCTTATCTGTAACAGTAACCGGACCCCCATTTGCGATCTGACGCTTAAACAACGGAATAACTGATCCGGCACTGCCAAGTACATTTCCAAAACGTGTTGCACTGTATTTTACTTTTCCGTGTGTACTTGCACTCTGGACAATCATCTCGCACATTCTCTTAGTTGCGCCCATAACATTTGTAGGATTAACTGCTTTATCCGTTGATACCATCATAAAGCGTTCTGCACCATACTCCTCACAAAGCTCTACCAGATTCTGTGTACCAAATACATTGTTGTAAATAGCTTCTACACAGTTATGCTCCATCAAAGGAACATGCTTATGAGCGGCTGCATTGATGATGATCTGCGGATGATATTTTTCAAATACTTTTTCCAGTGCTTTTCTATGCGTAATAGAGCAAATTTCAATCTGTAAATCCAGTTTATTTCCATAGGCAATCTTCAATTCCTGCTGAACATCATATGCACCATTCTCATAAATATCTAAGATAATGATTTTCTTCGGATTCATCTTTGCCAACTGTCTGCAAAGCTCTGATCCAATGGAACCACCACCGCCAGTGATAAGTACTATCTTGTCTTTGTAGTAAGCATTTGTTCTTTCATCAGAAACCACTAATGGCTTTCTAAACAGAAGTTCTTCAATATCAAATTCTCTAAGATGCCTCTTTCCACCTGCAGTGTACATGGTCGGATAATCGTAAACCTTTAACTTATATCCTGCGTTTTTGTAATATTCATAAAGAGCTTTCTTCTTTTCGGCATCCATAGATGGAATAGCAAAAATAATCTCCTGCACTTCAAACTCTCCTAACTTCTGAAGTGTTGCCTCATCTTCTGACCAAACTGGAATGTCATGAATTTCACGCCCAACTTTCTCTTTGTTTACATCAATAAATCCCCTTGGAATATAAGCTGCTTCTGAGTTATTCAAAAGTTCCTCAGCTAAACTGACTCCTACTCGACCAGCGCCAATAATTGCAACTTTGATTTTCTGAACTTCTTTTTCATTTCCTGCCTCTATACCAGAAAACATATGTAATAATGTAGAAAGAATTTTTCCTCTTGTTGTTTCCTGATTTCCGCACTTATATGCGTAGCGATACATCATACGAAGTGCTAAAGCCCCTAAGAGATTGAGGCAGACAAGCGAAAGCATTCTGGCAAATGTAATTTTTTGAACTGGAAGTAATAACTCCAGACACAGATAGGCAACAAAAGCAATAGAATCGGTAAACAGCAGCCGGATATAACATTGTATCCCACCATATCTCCATACCTGCCCATATACTTTACCAATAAGACGTGCTACAAAAATACACAGTACAGAGAGGCATACTTGTTGAAGTATTCCTGTAGTTGATAACTTATCCATTCCTCCGTACAGCACCAACAGTATTACTGCTACTACTGCATACACAATCAAATCATACCCGACCAGCATCCATCTGATATTTGGCGTACTGTTCTGCTTTGTACGATTCACGTTCATATTATTCTCATTCGCTCTATTCATTGTTTACCCCCCCCCACGAAAATTGGGCGGGTTTCATCCTTTCATAATTCTTTTCAATTTCGTGATTTACTTCTTTTCAAGCGGTGTAAATAAAACAGTTCCCTGCTCTGTTTCAGTTCCCATTTCAAGTACACTTGTTGATTTCACAATCGTTCCAGATTTTAATGTACAGCTATCTCCAATAAAGCTATATGGCTCCACTACTGTATTAGCACCTATAACTGTTGCCTGACCGATAGTGCTTCCACAACCAACAACTGCTCTCGGCTCAACAATACAACCAGGCATTAAATTAGCTGATGGAGAAATTGTAGAATCCATATGGAATAAAACCGGAATATTATAAAGTGTTTCTAATTTCTTATTCCATTCAAGTCTTTCTGTTCCATCATCACATGCAGCTATCGCACAGTTATATTCTGGATAAAAAGTTTCTACTTCTTCCAGTTTTCCAATAGCACCTTCTCTGTCATTATCTACAAAGGAGATTTCTTCAAAGCAACCCATTGACTCTGCTATCTCTTTCACATAATCTCCATATCTTTTAGAGGCTACAATTAATAATTTTCTTCTCATTTTCAACACACTCCTCATAATTATTTATTTTTATTAGGTAAGCTCTTCAACACGACGACTAGCCTGTGAATGTTCTTATTAAAAAGATCATTCGCAGGCTAGGTCAAACCTCCTTATCATAATTTTTCAGCTTATAGTGTGGGTCAAAATAAGCATCCAAGAAACCATTCACTTTTCGCAGTTTCGCAACTTACTCGACACAACCATACAGAAAAATTATCATAACAAAATTCGACTAAGCCAGCGAAACCCTTGTAAAATCAAGGTTTTTCTTGGTTGTCCCTATTATACCGCTATCTCCCTTTAATACATTCCAAAACTGCGGAAATTCATCAAGAGAAGTTTTTCTAATAAACTCTCCTACACCGGTTTTCTTTCTACCATCTGGCAGAATCTTGTTTCCAATCACCCGCGGATCAAAATCAAGTTTAAACATTCTTCCATCACTCATTTTGTTCTGTGCCATGAGTTCTGCTTTTCGTTCTTCTGCATCCATGTACATACTTCGAAACTTATACATTTTGAAAGGTTTTCCATTTTGCCCAATTCTCACCTGAGAAAAAAAAATCGGTCCCGGAGAACTGATATAAATTGCAGGGGCTATAAAAATATAGATAATCCCTGTCAGTATACAGCCAACCAAACCTCCCACAATATCGAGTGTTCTTTTGGCAAAAGCCTGCCGGTCTGTTGCAAAGTTCATACTAGTTGTTAACACTGTATATCCGCCAACTGTTTCTATCATCTGTTTCTGACCCTGCATGTTTTTTATTTTTGCAAGATTCTGATGTACCACCATTCCCATCTCCAGCAATTCATCCATTAATTCTTGTGGAAATGGATAATCTTCATCTACATTAATAAATACTTCATCTACCCATTTCTGGCAGATATATGCGGATGCATCTTTCAATTCTGCCACTACTGGAATCCCGCTAATCCAACTCCCCGTCATATCTTTGTCAATAATTACAAGACCGTTGATATCATATAAATTGTAATTGTTTTCCCGCACATTTCGTATTACATCCTCTGCACTATTTTCATTCGTAACAATATAGAGAGAGTGCTCTCCCTCCTCTGCCATTTTACTTTTCAAATGCTTCTTCCAGAGAATTCGTGTAAGATAGGTAAGACCTGTATAAATAATTCCCATAAGATATAGCACAATTCTTGAAAAATTGTGCCCATTATCAATAGAAAATAAATATAAGCCAGTACCTAGTTCAGCAATGATCGTCTGTTTCAATACAGCATTAAATTCCAGATAATAACCTCTTTTTAAAACTCCTTTATACGATTCAGATACAACAGATACACATAAATCCAACAAAACAATAAAAATAATTGTATTTCTGTAAATTTCATCTGTATACAGATTTATAATTGCCTCATGTCGAAACCAGTCTGCTAAAATAAAAGCTATTACAATACAACATAAATCCATAAAAATAAAATCCTTATGCTTATACCAGCCTTTAGATTTCTGTCTGTACATATTGTATTTTCTCCCTCTTTCTTTTTCTTCTTACGTTTTTACTCCTATAGAACCGTTTCCTATTCTGAGATGTAATTTCAACCTGACAATTTTCATTATTTTTTATTATAACAATATTGCTAGTTAAATGCAATAATTTAATTTGTTTTTCTACAGTTCCGGCTACCCTTTGTATTACCATCCACTCCGTTCTCAGTAATGTGAACTTCCAGTTTTTTTCCACCTAAATCGAGTGTCGCTATATCTGCGACTCAAAATAATTCTATTTTTCCGTCTTTTCTCCATCTGATCCTGCATTCAAAAAGTTCATAATCTCCTCATATGACCGCCCACTTTTTACAACCGCTGACAGGATCTCTTCTTTTCTTATGGCATCCCGCTTGTCTAACAGTTCTTTCAGATTTGCTGTTGCCTGGTCATACTTTTTCTTCGCTGCGATCACATCAGCCTCTGCTTTTTCAATCTTTTCTTCCAATGCTTCCTTACTTGTTTTTCTTGTTCTTGCCATCTTTATTTTCCTTCCTTATTCTGTTTTTTTCAGTTCCTTACTCAGCTCTGATGCAAAATATTTTATACTATTCGCATCCAGTCCAAAGGCTTTCAATATTACTTTCTGATTCGCTGTTACTGCATGATCCAGACGGTATATATTGTCTAACTGACGTACCATTTCTATTTTTTCCAGCTCTTTTATTGCCGCCGGTACAGTCATATAGTTCAGTTTCTTATCCAGTTTTTTCATTTCTTCTTTTAGTTTTATATACATCTTGCAGCGCACTATCATGGCTACAAATTCAACAAATATCTTCGCTCCTGCTGATTCTTCTGAATACACCCGGATGCTCTTATTCCCCAGATATGATTTGTCTCCGCGGAATAGTTTCTCCGATACATCCCTGCTCTTATACAGTTCGATTGCTTCCTTCGCACTCATCTTTTCCGATGTAACGATACAAAAATATCCTGCCAGATCCAGTTCTCTTTCTACCACACTGCACCGTTCTTCCGGTAGTATAAAAGCCTGGCTCTTTTCATCATAATGAAGGTTAAAATACTTCTCAAATCCAGGACCGAATTCCTTTACCTTATTCTGGTACTTTTTCAGATACTGCGTCATCTGGTTGATCCGATTTTCAATCTCTATCCGTTCTGCGCTTTCTTTTGAAATACTATGATACAGATGAAAATAACGCTCTTTTTTATCACCTGCATACAGTTTGTGCCGTATTGTCTTTCCGTAAACTCCATATTCATAGATATTGTTTACCCGCTTATTTTCAAATGTCCCTTTATTTTCCAGGATCAGTTCATTCACAAGGGCAGACATCCCTTTCACCATGATAACAAAACTATACCCACATTTATCCATATATTGTATATTCTCGCAGCTGAAATATCCCCTGTCCAGAATGAATCCGATCTTCTTATAACCATATCCGGATGCTTTATCCAGCATGAACTGAAGCTGGGAGATATCATTCAGACTTCCTGGATATTTCTCATAAAATAATGGTTCCTGATTATGAGTATCATACGCAACTGCATAATTAAATACCAGCTCTCCCATATCTACTTTCGGATGCCCAAATTCAACCATTTTTATATCCCCGGCCTGACAGTCTTTATTCGTTGAATCATAAGAAATATAGATCTTTTCGCGGTAATTCCGTGACTCATTCCATGTATTCAGAAATCCTGTACTCTGGCCATCTGTTACTGAATTCAAAAAATCTGATACGGTTGAATCACTGTATTGTTTCATCTTTTCCGTAAAAAGTGGATGGTTGTATGTATAATCGAGATAGTACTGCGCTGCATTGTTTTCTGCTATGATCGAATAAACAGCCAGATCTAAAAACAGCCCCATATCACGCGATCCAAAATACTTTCCAAGGATATCGTTCAAGCTGCATTCTTCTATGATCTTACGCAGTACAAAATATGTTCCTACCCTGAAACAACTGCTTCTGGAAGTCCTGTTTTTGCTTTCCGGAAGCTCTGCATCAGGGAAATATTTCAGGAAATTTTGATTCGGTTTCATGAGTTCCGGATCCGTATCTGATAGTTTTCCGATCGTTACTCTTTTGGGAAAAGTATACTTCCGGGATGGATCATAAACCCGGTCATACTCATACTCTATATATACAACATTTGACTTTTTTCTCCGTGTGATCTTGCCTTTTACGGTTGATACTTTCACTAAAAAATCCAGATACATAGCGCCCTCCTTTTAGGCGGTTATCCGCCTAAAATAATTGTACTATATTTCCCGGCTGTCTGCAATGGAAAGCCGCAGAAAACCGGGATTTTTTATGATTTTATTTCGTTCTTTTTTCTTTAGGTGGAAAAATTACTGGAAGTTCACAATGTTATATTTCCTTCATTATTTTTGCACTCTATTCTTATAGTCGTATATAATAATTGTTCAAAAACGGTATTCATAATTTATTTTCCCCATATGCTTTATCCACAAATATATTTATAATTTGTTTCCATTAAAATCAATTTTATCGACATCCGTCAGTTGACCTGTATAATAATATTCTATTAGTATTGTATGTTTTTTAAAATTAACTTCATAATATATTCCCAATTTGTATCCGCATACATTTTCTGGAAATTTTTTAATTGTCTCATCGAGCAATCTTTTATCCTGCGTACTTGTAAGAGCTTTTAATCTTGCCCTATCTCTGTCCTTTGCATCTTTACTAAAATTAGATTTTTTCATTTCCAATGCAATAAGATTATCCGCTTCTAAATTTTCTCCTCTACTGTGTACAAGTAAATCACAATTAATAGTAATTTCCTCACCTTGCAAGCCCTTACAGGTCTTTTTTAATGATTCAAATTTACTACCTACATTACGATTATACTCTACATCAACGAAATAACCCTCATACCCTTTTTTACGAATAACATCATTTAACGCTAACATCAATGCACCACATAATGTTCTCTCAGATACTTTTCTTTGAAACAAAATTTGATTAACTTTTAAAAAATTTTGATTAGCTTCCCAAAATATCTTCCTAAATTTTTCGTTCTCATAAAATTCTTCAAATTCCTCTTCCATTATATTCCCCCTGTTTCATATAACTCTTTAAATATATATTATCATAAGAGAAATATTTCAACAATAATACTTATAAATCTTCACTCTTCAAGCTAAAAACAACCATTTTCCGTTCTTACAGGTACTCCCCCTTAAAAGGGTATGTCTTTTCCGGATTCAATCCCCAGCCAGTCAATGCGCTTCTTCATGGGGTCTGACCCCAATGTGGTCCAAATATTGGTTTTCTTCTCACTCCTCTGTGCATGATATGGTAAATTGCCCCCGGATACCAGTCTCTTAATTTTCTTGCGATCTTTCTCCCTCCATTTCACTTTATTATTTTTAACAATACTATCATTTATGATTGTACTGAAATAAAAATCTGTCAGTCATCACAGATTTTTATTTCAATATGTTTTCCAAGTGCATTCGCATATTTCTCCAATACAACCAGTGTTGGTACCCTGCCGCCGCTCTCAAACCGAGCCATATTCGACGGTTTTATCCCTGTAATATCCGCTATTTCCTGCTGCGTCATTTTCTGGCGGTGTCTCTCCTCCACTAACTGCCGGATTGTTTCCGAAGATCTGCTCAACACCTTTTCCTGGATCTTCTCTGTATATACTTCCAGTCTCTTTTCCCTGGCTTCCTTTTCTGTCAGGTATTCTTTCATGTTCTCCTGCATTTGCTCATCTCCCTATCCCATCTCTGATAACTCATTTATGAGATTTTATCACTCATGATAGGTTTTTGCAAGATATTTTATGTTTCTTTTATAGAACTTTTAATCCCATTTTATTTTCTTTATCGGTATTTCATGGGGTCTGACCCCGAGAGGCTATTCTCAATATCTTTTACAAGGACAATATCTCAAAAATCATAGCTTTTTCTGTCCATATCTGTTAAAATTGACAATGATTAATATACAGGGGCTGCTGCACATAAAAGTGCGGCAGTCCCTGTCGAATGGATGAGGAAAATTAAAATGAACACAACAGCAAATCTTGGCAAGGCACCCGTACGCACTCTGGTGCTCCAGCTTGCCATCCCTTCTATGACCGCGCAATTTGTCAATGTACTTTACAGTATTATTGACAGGATGTATATCGGACATATTTCCGAAAATGGCGCACTGGCTCTTGCAGGTGCAGGCATATGCGGTCCTATCGTTACACTTCTCACTTCTTTTGGCACCCTGGTAGGAATCGGAGGTTCCATTACCATGGGAATCCGAATGGGCGAAAAGAATCACAAAAAAGCAGAACAGGTACTGGCAAATTCTTTTCTGATGCTCAGTATTTTTTCTGTTCTGCTGACTGTCAGCTTTCTTCTGCTAAAAGATAAGCTGCTTATGTTGTTTGGCGCAAGTGGGGCTACTTTTCCCTTTGCCAATACCTACCTGACTATTTATACAACAGGTACCTTTTTCGCACTGATGGCTACAGGGCTTAATTACTTTATCAACTGTCAGGGATTCCCCCTTGTGGGAATGTTTACCGTACTGATCGGCGCAGGATGTAACATCCTGTCAGACCCGATTTTTATTTTTGGTTTTCATATGGGAATTTCCGGTGCTGCCATTGCAACCGTTATTTCACAGATACTCTCCTGCATCTTTGCAATGACCTTCTTATTGGGAAAAAAGGTTCCTGTAAAGATTACCTTCGGACAGTACAACTTAAAAGTCATAAGGAAAATCCTTTCCCTGGGATTTTCTCCTTTTCTGATCCTGGCCACAGACAGCCTGATCCTGATCTTTATGAATACAGTGCTCCAGAAATATGGTGGTGCTTCCCAGGGCGATATGCTGATCACCTGTGCCACCATTGCTCAAAGCTATCTGCTTCTGATCACCTCACCTATGATCGGGATCAGCGGAGGTACACAGGCAATCCTGAGCTACAATTACGGTGCCAGATGCGTAAACAGGGTCAAGGACGCAGAAAGGAACATTCTGGGAGTAATGCTTATCTTTACCACCATCATGTTCCTTCTCTCCCGGTTTATTCCCCGGTACTTTGTTCTTCTGTTTACCACTGATCCACAGTATATCAGATTCTCTGTCTGGGTCATCCGTACCTATACACTGATGATCATTCCGCTAAGCTTCCAGTATGTCTTTGTAGACGGGCTGACTGCCCTGGAATGTCCAAAGACAGGACTTGCGCTCTCCGTTACCAGAAAATCTCTTTTTGTGATCAGTGCAGCTGTCCTGCCTTCTTTCTTTGGTGCAAAAGCGGCTTTTTTCGCAGAACCTGTTGCTGACGGAATCTCTTCTGTCCTCTCAACAATTGTATTCCTGCTTCTGATCAACCGCCACCTGGATAAACGCTGCCGGATGGACAAGAAAGAGAGCCTGTAAATTACTCCTGTATCTCCGCATTTGAGAGATACAGGAATAAGTATGATTGTGCAGCAATCTATTCTATTTGATAAGATAAGCACTCGGTTTATCAGCTTTTTCAATTATGCACTGATCTGCTTTTTCCTTTGGAATTTCTATTCCCATACAAGCTTACAGTCAGCTACGCCAACAAGGCTGTCCATAAATACTTCTTTCAGACGTTCTTCCACCATCTGCCTTGTCACACCCTTTTTCAGTATCACCTGAAGGAAACCGCCGCCACCGGCACCACATACCAGCTTTCCGTCCACCAGCTCCTCAATACTGCTGAAAATCTGCTCAATCAAAGTATTACTGCTTCCGGCATCTATTTTCTTACTCAGTTCCCAGTGATAATCCAGAAGCTTTGCAAAACCGTCTACGTTTCCACGCTCCAGTTCAAAGCGCATCAGTGCTGCTGTTTTCTGAATCTCCTCCAACGCAAACAGACTGTCCGGTTCATTGCCCACATAGCGTCCCACCACATCACGGAGAAGATTTCTCGCCAGACGCCTCTGCCCTGTATAGATCAGGACAAATCTCTCATCCAGTTCCTTCTTTGTCTGCGGTGAAAGCTCTATGTGTGCTACCTGAAGCCGCTGTTGAAGTCCAGGCATGGAGGTTATATATTTAAGATCAGATGTAACACCTCCGACCTGATCCTGCCATCCGCCTCCTGTAGACATGATCTGCTCCATTGCCAGTACATGGGCATATAAATCTTCTTCTGTATATGCGATTCCCATAAATTCAAACACTGCCTTCACACAGGCTGCCGAAAGAATAGATGAGGTGCCAAGACCGGAACCTTTGGGAACATTTGTTACCTCAGAATGCATAACAAAACCACTGCCAAGACGTTCCAGTATTTCACCCAGAGTATGTCCTTCCCTGGAAATGATCCCACAGGCAAGAAGACAAGCCTTCTGCAGGGCAAAAGGATCATAAGGGTCACCTGTAGCCTGCAAAGGCTCAATCGTGTCAAACTCTCCATGAACATCCATATCCCGGCTGTCAAAAACCACCTTCTGCTCAGGAATCCTCTCCAATGTCACCTCTACCGACTTCTCCCCGTTCAAAAGAATAGCGGCATTTAATACAGTCCCGCCCTTTTCATTACAATAGGGCGGTGTATCACTCCAGCCACCTCCCCAGTTCACACGAAGAGGCAGCCTGACTGTATGATGATTGGTATTTCATGGGGTCTGACCGTGCGTCCAGCAAAGGGTATATAGTCCGGTGGGTGGAAGCCCCATCAAATAAGCTGCTAACCACAGCATTTGAAGCGAGTCTTGAGTCTGTTACGGTAACGCGCAGGCTAAGCGTAGACAGCAAGATAGCAGGGATAGCTATGGAGCACCGAAATCCCAAAGTATCAGAGGGTCGACAC
>ENA-OQIQ01000166-OQIQ01000166.1-human-gut-metagenome-genome-assembly--contig:-NODE-166-length-62315-cov-5.414570_pt1 | contig 62315 bp, 47 predicted proteins | sample MGYA00242584_ERZ504749 | MGnify/ENA primary metagenome ERZ504749 (study PRJEB26092, sample SAMD00036436) | human gut metagenome | host: Homo sapiens | study: EMG produced TPA metagenomics assembly of...
CTAGTCTAAAAACTAGTATTAAGACTATCACTTATTTAAGTGATACTGGTTGTCTGGAGATTCAGGGGGCCAGTCTAAATATCGTTGGTCGCTGCATTAGCCTGAGAGGTGATAGCCAGAGTGCAAGCCAATGCTAATTGTGATACTACAAGTTTCTTTTTCCAGGAGTGCATTTGTCATCCCTCCTCAGGGACGTAATAAGTTGATCCATCAATTATCAATGCATAGAAAACATATTATGTTTCGCGCTAACGATTATGCTGTGTTACAGACGAATGGTTCAATTATTCTTTCCCCTAAGTCCGAATGTGGACATATATAATTTATGGAGAAAAACACGCATCGAATTGATAAAAACACCATATTTCAATATGTTGCAGATGATGTTATTTTTGATACATACGCGTCACAAATATCACAGACACAAACCAGATAAATATCCTATCAATATGCAACAAAGTTTTAATTATTCAATTTATAGCAGGGCAACCAAACTCCCAAAATAATAACCAAGAGCTATTAATAAAGATTAAAAATATTTTCAGTGAATATGAAATTATTGCTATTTCTATTACAAAGATGTCCTGGTCTCTCTTTCATTCTCTTCTTGTCAACATCGCGACAACTTTCGTAAAACACTCCTGCCCCGCTTCAGGTATACTGTGCACCTTAATTCCACAAACATCAGGCAGACCATGACAGACTTAATCCAACGCCCTCGTCGCCTGCGCAAATCTCCTGCGCTGCGCGCTATGTTTGAAGAGACAACACTTAGCCTTAACGACCTGGTGTTGCCGATCTTTGTTGAAGAAGAAATTGACGACTACAAAGCCGTTGAAGCCATGCCAGGTGTGATGCGCATTCCAGAGAAACATCTGGCACGCGAAATTGAACGCATCGCCAACGCCGGTATTCGTTCCGTGATGACTTTCGGCATCTCTCACCATACCGATGAAACCGGCAGCGATGCCTGGCGGGAAGATGGACTGGTGGCGCGAATGTCGCGCATCTGCAAGCAGACCGTGCCAGAAATGATCGTCATGTCAGACACCTGCTTCTGCGAATACACATCTCACGGTCACTGCGGTGTGCTGTGCGAGCATGGCGTCGACAACGACGCGACTCTGGAAAATTTAGGCAAGCAAGCCGTGGTTGCAGCTGCTGCAGGCGCAGACTTCATCGCCCCTTCTGCCGCGATGGACGGCCAGGTACAGGCGATTCGCCAGGCGCTGGACGCTGCGGGCTTTAAAGATACGGCGATTATGTCGTATTCGACCAAGTTCGCCTCTTCCTTTTATGGTCCGTTCCGTGAAGCTGCCGGAAGCGCATTAAAAGGCGACCGCAAAAGCTATCAGATGAACCCAATGAACCGTCGTGAGGCGATTCGTGAGTCACTGCTGGATGAAGCCCAGGGCGCAGACTGTCTGATGGTTAAACCTGCCGGAGCGTACCTCGACATCGTGCGTGAGCTGCGTGAACGTACTGAATTGCCGATTGGCGCGTATCAGGTGAGCGGTGAGTACGCGATGATTAAGTTCGCCGCGCTGGCGGGTGCTATAGATGAAGAGAAAGTCGTGCTCGAAAGCTTAGGTTCAATTAAGCGTGCGGGTGCGGATCTGATTTTCAGCTACTTTGCGATGGATTTGGCTGAGAAGAAGATTCTGCGTTAATTTTGTTTCCTCTCAGAAAGGGGGAGTTAACCTGTTGAAAGTACGGTGAACGCCCCCTCACCCTAACCCTCTCCCCAAGGGGGCGAAGGGACTGTCCGTGCTCGCTTCATCTATATCACCGTTCTTTCGCCGCTCGAGGTGACCGTCCACTCTCGTATCACCCCGCCCGATAAAACGGTTTATCCCCAAGAATCGTCGCCCGATGCATAATCCGTCGCTGTGGCAGGTAATCGGCATTGGCATAGTGCTGGGTCACGCGGTTATCCCAAATCGCAATATCATTTGGTTGCCAGCGCCAGCGCACCTGAAACTCCGGTTTAGTGATATGAGCGAATAAAAAACTTAACAAGGCTTCGCTCTCTTTCTCGCTCACATCAACAATTCGCGTAGTAAAGCCTTCATTCACAAACAGCGCCTGTTTACCGCTCACCGGATGCGTTCGCACCACCGGATGTAGCAACGGCGGATTTTTCGCGACCGCCTCGCGCCAGCGTTGATGTTCCTCCTCGGTTTTGCGGTATTTGTATTCCGGGAACGATTTACGGAAATCATGCTCCGCACGCAGCCCGCTCAGCAGCTGGCGGAAGGGAACAGAGAGCGCCTCATAGGCCGCAATACCGCTGGTCCAGAGCGTATCACCGCCGGTCGAAGGTAACTCTTTAGCTGCCAGAATCGCCCCTGCGGGTGGCGTTTCAATAAATGTCACATCGGTATGCCAGTTGTCGTTATCCGGCGGATTATCGTTATGGGTATCCAGCACGATGATCTCGTCAACCCCTTCGGCATGAGGGTAAACAGGGTGAATATGCAGTTCGCCAAAACGCTGGGCCAGCGCGCGTTGCTGCTGCGGCGTAATAGCTTGATCGCGCAGAAATACCACCTGATGGCGCAGCACCGCATGGTAAAGCTGTTCAAACTGATTATCGCTTAACGGGCGCGTCAGGTCGGCACCCGAAATTTGTGCGCCGATATACGGCCCCAGCGGGGTAATGCTCAAACGTTCACTCATTGTACTTCTCCATGCCAGGGCGTCAGGCGGCGCTGTAATGCGCGCAGACCCAGTTCTAAAAGAAAGGCGATAATCGCAATCACCGCGATCCCCGCCAGCACCACGTCAGTCGCGAGAAATTCACCCGCTGACTGAACCATAAATCCTAAACCGCGCGTTGCGGCAATCAGCTCCGCCGCCACCAACGTAGACCAGCCCACACCCAGACCAATGCGTAATCCGGTGAGGATTTCCGGCAGCGCGCCGGGCAAAATGACAAACCACAGCACCTGCGCACGGCTGGCACCCAGCGACCGGGCGGCACGAATGCGAACCTGCTGCGCGCTTTTCACCCCCGCCAGCGCCGACATTGCCACCGGCGCAAAAATCGCTAAATAGATCAGTAAGATCTTCGAGGTTTCGCCAATACCAAACCAAATCACCATCAGCGGCAAATAAGCCAGCGGTGGCACCGGACGATAAAGCTCGATTATCGGATCCAGAATGCCGCGCACCGTCGGGCTTAGCCCCATGGCGATCCCGACCGGAATACCGATTACCACCGCCGCGAGTAGCGCCAGCACAATGCGCGTCAGGCTGGCGGCCAGATGCTGCCACAGCGTGGCGCCCATAAATCCCTGCGGCCCGGCAATGGTGAGCAGTTTTGCCAGTACCTGTTGCGGTGGCGGCAAAAACAGCGGGCTAATCAGTTGCAGCGCTGCGACTGCCCACCATACAGTGAGCAAAACCGCTAACGTGCCAATGCTTAAGGTCACCTGACGCGAGAGCGGCCAGCGCCATTTCAGCCGATGCGAATGCAGTTTTTCATTAATGAGCACACTCATGAGAACGCCTCCCGCTGCTCAAATACGCGGCTTAAAACATATTCGCGCATGGCGATGAATTGTGGATCGGACTTGATGCTGCGGCTCGACTCTCCCGCAACAAAGCGGCGAGCAAAGTTGAGCGGCAGCCGCTCCAGCACGCGGCCAGGGCCGGGTGAAAGCAGAACCAGTTCAGTCGCCATAAACACCGCTTCTTCTATATCGTGGGTAATCAACAGCACCTGCTTGCCCGTCTCCTGCCAGAGTTTCAGCAGCAGGGTTTGCATCTGGTCGCGGGTGAAGGCATCCAGCGTACCAAACGGTTCGTCGAGTAATAACAGCTGGGGATTTGCCGCCAGCGCGCGAGCAATGCCCACCCGCTGACGTTGACCGCCGGAGAGCTGCCAGATGTAGCGTTTTTCTGCTCCTTCCAGCCCCACTTTTTTCAGCATCTGGTGCGCGATTTCCAGTCGCTGCATTTTCTCTATACCTGCCAGTTGCAGGCCGAACGCCACGTTGTTCTGGACATTGCGCCACGGTAGCAGCCCTTCATTCTGAAAAACCACGCCGCGCTCTGCTCCCGGCCCCTCAATACGCTTACCCGCCAGTTGAATGCTGCCGTGCTGATAAGGCACAAAACCGGCAATCAGATTCAGCAGGGTGGTTTTACCGCAGCCGGACGGCCCCAGCACCACCAGTAGCTCACCGCTTTCCAGCGTCAGGTTGATATCTTCCAGTGCCGGTTTGCCACCATAATTGGCGTAAAGATGAGAGATTTGCAGCATCTGCGCCTCCTTTTATTGCACGAAGCGCGAGGTAACGTACTGGCTGTAATCATTCGCTACAGCCGGGACCTTGCCCTGCTCTTTCAAAAACTGCGCGGTGTCGATGATCGCTTTGTTCACCGGTCCGGTCAGTTCTGCCGTTTGTTGCTGCGGCGTCAGATAGGTATTCCCCTTCACCAGCCCCGGAACGTCACCTTCAGGCACGCCGCTTAACCGCGCCAGTTTGCTGATGTTTTCCGGCTGTTTCAGCCACGCGTCTGGGTTAGCAATGTACGGTTGCTGAGCATCGATGGCGCTTTTGGCGAACGCTTTCACGACCTCAGGATGTTTCTCGGCAAAATCTTTGCGCACCACCCAGACGTCCAGTGTCGGCGCGCCCCACTGCCCGACCTGTTCCGAATCGGTCAGCACCTTGCCGTCTTTTTCCAGGGCGTTAACCGCCGGTGCCCAGACATAAGCACCATCAATATCTCCCCGCTGCCATGCGGCGATAATCGCGGGCGGCTGCAGGTTCACAATCTCCACTTGCCCTGGTTTAATTCCCCAGTGTTTCAGCGCCGCCAGCAGGCTGTAGTGGGTGGTGGAGATAAACGGCACGGCGATGCGTTTGCCAATCAGATCTTCCGGTTTGCTGATAGTTTTCTTTACCACCAGCGCTTCGGAGTTACCCAGTTTTGACGCCAGCAAGAAGACTTCAATCGGCACCTGTTGGCTGGCTGCAACCGCTAACGGGCTGGAACCGAGGTTGCCGATTTGCACGTCGCCTGAAGCCAGCGCCCGCACGATGCTGGCTCCGCTGTCAAACTTACGCCAGTCCACGCTCGCCCCGCTCTCTTTAGCAAAGGTGTTGTCGGCCTGAGCCACTTTCGCCGGTTCGGCTGAGGTTTGATAGGCCACGGTGACGTTCACCGCCTGTGCCTGAAAAGCGATGAATGCCAGTGCGGCTAGAAGTGTGTTACGCGATGAAAGTGCCATGATTGTCTGCTCCCCTGTCTTGTTATGGGAGCAGTATTCAGGAATAAAAACATTCATTAAAAGAATTAGTCGTTATCGCACAGATGATTTTATTCTTAGCAAAAAAACGGCAAAGGAAAGATTAAATATGCAATTACTCCGTTCTAACAATTGGGAAAATTACTACACTTCATTTTAGTGATGCATAAACAACCACATTACGAGATTTATTACTTCATTATTCCTATCAATATCAATACATATAATAAAACTATTATATTTGCATTGTATATATCACTGTATCATTCTCAATCACTCGCATATTACATTCACATAATGTATATAAACAATGCTTGTTCACAGAACATATTTTTTAAATGCAATTAATTAACAAACTAAATCACATCTAAATACAATGTATAAAACAAAATAACTATACATACCAAACATACAAACACTTAACATATGAATTGCATAGAAACATTACCCAGTCGAACCCGCGGGTCTGAAAGCCCTTGCTTTTCAGTTATTAGCAACATTTAACATTTATAAATTAACATCTGGCTGCGCCAGAGATTACGTCTCTGAGTGCATCGTTGTGCTTGTAGTATAATAAATAAAATGGAGTGTCATTAAGTGGATAAGGTTTTAGATTCAGCCCTCCTTTCTTCGGCAAATAAAAGAAAGGGTATCCTTGCTATTGGCGCACATCCTGACGATATAGAATTAGGCTGTGGCGCATCGCTTGCTCGTCTTGCGCAAAAAGGAATTTATATCGCAGCCGTGGTGATGACTACCGGCAACTCTGGCACAGATGGAATAATCGATCGCCATGAAGAATCGCGCAACGCCCTAAAGATATTAGGGTGCCACCAAACTATTCATCTTAATTTTGCTGACACCCGCGCTCATTTACAGCTCAATGATATGATTTCCGCCCTGGAAGACATCATTAAAAATCAAATTCCTTCTGATGTTGAAATCATGCGGGTATATACCATGCATGATGCCGACCGCCATCAGGATCATCTCGCTGTTTATCAAGCTTCAATGGTTGCCTGCCGCCCTATTCCACAAATTCTCGGCTACGAAACCCCAAGTACCTGGCTTTCATTTATGCCTCAGGTTTTTGAATCCGTTAAAGAAGAATATTTCACAGTCAAACTTGCTGCATTAAAAAAACATAAAAGCCAGGAACGACGCGATTATATGCGTCATGATCGCCTGCGTGCAGTTGCACAATTTCGCGGGCAACAGGTCAATAGCGATCTGGGTGAAGGCTTTGTAATTCATAAAATGATTCTTTGAGCAAATTGCATGAAAACCTGGATATTTATCTGTATGTCCATAGCAATGTTGCTATGGTTTTTAAGTACGCTAAGACGTAAACCCAGTCAAAAGAAAGGCTGTATTGACGCCATTATACCTGCGTATAACGAAGGCCCGTGTCTGGCGCAGTCACTGGATAATCTACTGCGTAACCCTTATTTTTGCCGGGTAATTTGCGTTAACGACGGCTCCACGGACAATACCGAAGCGGTCATGGCGGAAGTCAAACGCAAATGGGGCGACCGCTTTGTTGCCGTCACGCAAAAAAATACCGGTAAAGGTGGTGCGCTGATGAATGGCCTCAATTATGCCACCTGCGACCAGGTTTTTTTAAGTGATGCCGACACCTATGTTCCGCCCGATCAAGACGGAATGGGCTATATGCTGGCAGAAATTGAGCGCGGTGCTGATGCCGTAGGCGGCATTCCCTCTACTGCGTTGAAAGGCGCGGGGCTGTTACCGCACATCCGCGCGACCGTAAAGTTGCCGATGATTGTTATGAAGCGCACGCTACAGCAGCTCCTGGGCGGCGCACCGTTTATTATCAGCGGTGCCTGCGGAATGTTCCGTACTGATGTATTGCGTAAGTTCGGTTTCTCGGATCGTACTAAAGTCGAAGACCTTGATCTCACCTGGACATTAGTGGCAAACGGCTACCGTATTCGGCAGGCGAATCGCTGCATCGTATACCCACAGGAATGCAACAGTCCGCGTGAGGAGTGGCGTCGCTGGCGGCGTTGGATTGTGGGCTACACGGTCTGTATGCGCCTGCATAAAAGGCTTTTATTTAGCCGCTTCGGTATCTTCAGTATATTTCCTATGCTGTTGGTTGTGATTTATGGCGTTGGGATTTATCTCACTACCTGGTTTAATGAATTCATCACCACCGGGCCGCATGGTGTGGTGTTGGCAATGTTTCCGCTTATCTGGGTCGGCGTAGTTTGTGTTATTGGTGCTTTTAGCGCCTGGTTTCATCGTTGCTGGTTGTTGGTGCCTTTAGCGCCGCTTTCCGTTGTGTATGTATTATTAGCTTATGCCATCTGGATTATTTATGGACTTATTGCCTTTTTTACTGGACGCGAACCTCAGCGCGACAAACCCACCCGCTATTCCGCACTGGTGGAAGCGTCAACCGCTTATTCCCAACCTTCTGTCACAGGAACTGAAAAACTATCTGAAGCTTAATGTTAAAGAGAAAAATATTCAGATTGCAGACCAGGTAATTATTGATGAAACTGCAGGTGAAGTTGTTATCGGCGCGAATACCCGTATTTGTCATGGTGCCGTTATTCAGGGTCCGGTAGTGATTGGCGCAAACTGCCTGATAGGCAATTATGCGTTTATTCGTCCTGGCACAATAATCAGCAATGGTGTAAAAATTGGTTTTGCCACCGAAATTAAAAATGCGGTTATTGAAGCGGAAGCAACGATTGGTCCGCAATGTTTTATTGCCGACTCGGTAGTTGCAAACCAGGCATATTTGGGTGCACAAGTACGTACCAGTAATCATCGTCTGGATGAACAGCCTGTGTCTGTTCGAACTCCAGAGGGAATTATCGCTACCGGATGCGATAAATTAGGTTGTTATATCGGGCAGCGTTCACGCCTTGGCGTACAAGTTATAATTTTGCCTGGGCGAATTATTTCCCCGAACACGCAACTTGGCCCGCGCGTGATTGTAGAACGTAATTTACCTGCCGGAACTTATTCACTCCGACAAGAACTTATCCGTACAGGAGATTAAAATGATAAAACGGACGTTATTAGCGGCGGCCATTTTTAGCGCATTGCCCGCTTATGCCGGGTTAACTTCCATTACCGCGGGCTACGATTTTACCGATTATTCTGGCGATCATGGCAACCGTAATTTAGCGTATGCTGAACTGGTGGCGAAAGTTGAAAACGCAACGCTGCTTTTTAATCTTTCCCAGGGGCGTCGTGATTATGAAACTGAACATTTCAATGCCACTCGCGGTCAGGGTGCGGTCTGGTATAAATGGAATAACTGGCTGACAACCCGAACGGGTATTGCCTTTGCGGATAATACGCCGGTCTTTGCCCGCCAGGATTTTCGTCAGGATATTAACCTGGCCCTGTTGCCAAAAACGCTTTTCACGACCGGTTATCGCTACACTAAATATTACGATGATGTCGAAGTCGATGCCTGGCAAGGCGGCGTATCACTCTATACTGGCCCGGTGATCACCAGCTACCGCTATACCCATTATGACTCCAGCGATGCAGGTGGTAGTTATAGCAATATGATTTCCGTGCGTCTGAATGACCCGCGCGGCACTGGTTATACGCAACTATGGCTAAGCCGCGGAACAGGCGCTTACACCTATGACTGGACGCCAGAAACACGCTACGGCAGCATGAAGAGCGTCAGTCTGCAACGTATTCAACCGCTGACTGAGCAACTTAATCTCGGGCTGACGGCAGGTAAAGTGTGGTACGACACCCCAACCGATGATTATAACGGTCTGCAACTTGCAGCCCATCTGACCTGGAAATTCTGATTCCTTCTGCCGCCCGCTATCCGGGGCGGCCTTCCCTGCCGATTAGCCCCCCCCTTTCCTCTTTGTTTTCCGACCACATTCACCGGATAAATTTTATTCTCCAGTGTTATATACTATAGGGGGGTATGCATTGACATATAGCATACCCCCCTATAGTATATTGCGTGCAGATAATGAGGTGCGAAATGCCCAGTACTCCGGAAGAGAAGAAAAAGGTCCTTACTCGAGTTCGTCGTATTCGAGGGCAGATTGATGCTCTGGAACGGTCGCTGGAGGGTGATGCCGAATGCCGTGCCATACTCCAACAGATCGCTGCCGTTCGGGGCGCGGCTAATGGGCTGATGGCAGAAGTGCTTGAAAGCCATATCCGGGAAACGTTTGACCGAAATGACTGCTACAGCCGCGAAGTCAGCCAATCCGTTGACGACACTATTGAACTGGTTCGAGCCTATCTTAAATAGCTGAATCTATTACCATATTGAGGAAGAGCGAGAGATGAAATCACGTGCTGCCGTTGCATTTGCTCCCGGTAAACCGCTGGAAATCGTTGAAATTGACGTTGCACCACCGAAAAAAGGTGAAGTGCTGATTAAAGTCACCCATACCGGCGTTTGCCATACCGACGCATTTACCCTCTCCGGGGATGACCCGGAAGGTGTATTCCCGGTGGTTCTCGGTCACGAAGGGGCCGGCGTTGTGGTTGAAGTCGGTGAAGGCGTAACCAGCGTCAAACCTGGCGACCATGTGATCCCGCTTTACACCGCGGAGTGCGGCGAGTGTGAGTTCTGTCGTTCTGGCAAAACTAACCTCTGTGTTGCGGTTCGCGAAACCCAGGGTAAAGGCTTGATGCCAGACGGCACCACCCGTTTTTCTTACAACGGGCAGCCGCTTTATCACTACATGGGGTGCTCTACATTCAGTGAATACACCGTGGTCGCGGAAGTGTCTCTGGCAAAAATTAATCCAGAAGCAAATCATGAACACGTCTGCCTGCTGGGCTGTGGCGTGACCACCGGTATTGGCGCGGTGCACAACACAGCTAAAGTCCAGCCAGGTGATTCTGTTGCCGTGTTTGGTCTTGGCGCGATTGGTCTGGCAGTGGTTCAGGGCGCGCGTCAGGCGAAAGCGGGTCGGATTATCGCTATTGATACGAACCCGAAGAAATTCGATCTGGCGCGTCGCTTCGGTGCTACCGACTGCATTAACCCGAATGACTACGACAAACCGATTAAAGATGTCCTGCTGGATATCAACAAATGGGGTATCGACCATACCTTTGAATGCATCGGTAACGTCAACGTGATGCGTGCGGCGCTGGAAAGTGCGCACCGCGGCTGGGGTCAGTCGGTGATCATCGGGGTAGCAGGTGCCGGTCAGGAAATCTCCACCCGACCATTCCAGTTGGTCACCGGTCGCGTATGGAAAGGTTCCGCGTTTGGCGGCGTGAAAGGTCGTTCCCAGTTACCGGGCATGGTTGAAGATGCGATGAAAGGTGATATCGATCTGGAACCGTTTGTCACGCATACCATGAGCCTGGATGAAATTAATGACGCCTTCGACCTGATGCATGAAGGCAAATCCATTCGAACCGTAATTCGTTACTGATTTCCCGCAGGTATACCCGTCCACTTCAGACGGGGTTCTTAATACTCTCCCCGGGCAGCCGTCCGGGGGATTAACCGTGAGATAATGACTGATGGAACTCATTGAAAAACATGCCAGCTTTGGCGGCTGGCAAAATGTGTATCGGCATTATTCCCAATCACTGAAATGTGAAATGAATGTCGGCGTCTATCTCCCACCAAAAGCCGCGAATGAAAAATTGCCGGTGCTGTACTGGCTTTCAGGCCTGACCTGCAACGAGCAGAATTTCATTACTAAATCGGGGATGCAGCGTTACGCGGCTGAGCACAACATTATTGTTGTTGCGCCGGACACCAGTCCGCGAGGCAGTCATGTCGCAGATGCTGACCGTTACGATCTCGGGCAAGGTGCCGGGTTTTACCTGAACGCGACGCAAGCGCCGTGGAATGAACATTACAAAATGTATGACTATATCCGCAACGAGCTGCCGGATTTAGTGATGCATCATTTTCCGGCAACGGCCAAAAAGTCTATCTCTGGTCATTCTATGGGCGGGCTGGGCGCGCTGGTGCTGGCGTTACGTAACCCAGATGAATATGTCAGCGTCTCGGCGTTTTCGCCCATTGTCTCCCCATCGCAAGTGCCGTGGGGACAGCAAGCCTTTGCTGCATATCTTGCTGAAAATAAAGATGCCTGGTTGGATTACGACCCGGTGAGTCTTATTTCACAAGGTCAACGCGTTGCGGAAATCATGGTTGATCAGGGGTTGAGTGATGATTTTTACGCAGAACAGCTGCGGACTCCAAATCTTGAAAAGATCTGCCAGGAGATGAATATCAAGACGTTAATCCGTTATCACGAGGGTTATGATCACAGCTATTATTTTGTCTCCAGTTTTATTGGCGAGCATATTGCCTACCACGCCAATAAACTGAATATGCGTTGATAATAGTGCACGACTGCCGGATGCGGCGTGAACGCCTTATCCGGTCTACACTTCGCCCATAAACCGTAGGCCTGATAAGACGCGCATAGCGTCGCATCAGGCATCTGCGCACGACTTATCTATGTTTACCACATCAAATCATCAGGCACTTTGAAGTCGGCATACGGATCGTCTTCATCCTGCTCTTCGGCACTGAGCGCGCTGTGCAACACAATACTGCTGGCATCACGCTGAGCAATTTTATCGGCAACACTGGCGGGAATAATGGTGTATTCACCTTCGCTATTGTTATCGACCAACAAGCGGGCAATCGCCAGACGACCATTAATCAACTGCGCCTGTGTGAGCTTATCGACAAAAATCTTCTTAATCAGATTGCCGTCAGTGAAGTTAAAACCAATATCGCCATTGGCAATGGTGATTCGGTTCATTTCAATGAGCTGCTTCACCTGGGCTTTATATTCTTTCGCCAACGCCGCTTGTTTTTGCTGTTCGCTAAGCTGTTTATCACGCTCAAGCTGTGCCTTTTTATTTTCTTCTACCGCAGCCCGAGCTTCACGCGCCTGAACGCGCGATTTTTTCGCCGTTCTCTCGACCTTCGCCGCTTTTTTGCTGGTGACTAATCCTGCTTTGAGCAACTGCTCTTGTAAGGTAAGTTTTGCCATCTTTGTTTCCAAACCCGCTGAATAATTTTTAGCGAGTATACCTGTAAACGCCGTGGGTGTATTGGGGGCAAGTCCCTTTCGCCCCTGCTTAATAAGGCGCGTCAGGCATCGGCACACGGCTGCATTCTTGATCTCCGACTCATCAAAATAAACACCGCCAACCCAGCAACAAGAATACCCGGTGCAGAAGCGGCAATTACGCCGACCGTGCCAGTGCCTAATGCCAGCATTTTCCCGGCCAGTAACGGACCGCTCATAGCCCCCAGACGCCCTACCGCCACGGCTGTTCCCACACCTGTTGCGCGGATCTGCGAACTGTAAAACAACGGTGCCAGGGCATACAAAACGCTTTGCCCACCTGTCGCAAACAACCCCGCGACAAATCCCGCCAGCAACATACCGTTAAATGACGACACCGTTCCAAGCGCCAGCAGCGAAGCTAACATGCCGCTATAAATCAGTAGCGACATGGTTACTGGACGCAGCTTATCCATCAATGCGCCCAACATTAACGTCCCGCTTGCCGCCCCCATTTGCAGGGCAAACATCACCCCTGCCGCCTGCGATGGCTGGAATCCTTGCTCCACCAAAAGTAGCGGTAGCCAGTTGATCAACATATAAACCACCAGCAGAGTGAAGAAATAACACAACCACAGCAGCAGCGTCGCGGTTGCCGTTTCTGGCGCAAATAAGGCACGCAGTGGTGGCGCAGCCTGTTTTTCGCCAGCGAAAACCGCTGACTCCGGCAGCCAGCGCATTAATAGCGGCACCAGAATCAACGGCACCACACCACCTACCCAAAACACCGTTTGCCATGCTAAGTTTGCCCCCGCGAAACCCAGTGTCGCCGCCAGCGCCGCGCCAATGGGGACACCGCAATACATCAGGCTCACTGCCGTCCCACGAAAACGTGGACCCGCGGCTTCAGACGTCAGGGCGATAAGATTCGGCAACGCCGCCCCCAGCCCGACACCGGTCATCAGCCGCGCAAAGACCAGTGAGGGGAAATCCCAGGCAATCGCCGTTGCCAGTGAGAACAAACCAAACAGCGCAACTGAGCCAATCAAAATACGCTTACGACCATAACGGTCTGCCAGCATCCCGCCAACCAACGCGCCGGGTAGCAAACCGAGTATTCCGGCGCTAAATATCCAGCCCATTTGCATTTTATCGAGTGCGAAAGCCTGGGCGATGCCACCCGCCGCAATGCCAGCCGCCTGAAGATCCAGCCCTTCCATCAGAGCGACCAAAAAACAAAGCCCGATGGTCAGCATCAGGCGGGATGAAGATGATGAAGGGGTACGAGTCGACATAAGATGAACCTCGTTGCGAGTGCAGGTGAATCGCGACTGATACATTGCCAGCCGCGTAATCAGAACTATTTAATGACTGCCTACGGGCGAAATGTAGGCCGGACAAGACGTTTATCGCATCCGGCAGTCGTGTGCAGATGCCTGATGCGACGCTAACGCGTCTTATCAGGCCTACAAATTCTCACGCCACCCGTAGGCCGGATAAGGTGTTTACGCCGCATCCGGCAGTCGTGCTGGGATGGGCATACAAAATGCACGTTCTCGGCAGTCATCATTATTTGTTGTTGCGCAGATCCAGCGCCACGTCAACGATCATATCCTCCTGGCCGCCAACCATCCGGCGTTTGCCCAGCTCAACGAGAATATCCACCGCACTTAAGCCATAACGCGCCGCCGCCGTTTCACAGTGACGCAGGAAGCTCGAGTAAACACCAGCGTATCCCAGCGCCAGCGTTTCGCGATCGACTCGTACCGGTCGATCCTGCAACGGACGCACCAGGTCGTCGGCGGCATCCATTAACGCATAGAGATCGGTCCCATGCTGCCAGCCCAGTTTATCCGCGGCGGCAATAAACACTTCCAGCGGTGCGTTACCTGCGCCCGCGCCCATTCCCGCGAGGCTGGCGTCGATTCGGTCGCAGCCCTCTTCCACCGCCGCGATAGAGTTCGCCACGCCAAGACTCAGGTTATGGTGAGCGTGCATGCCAGTTTGCGTTTCTGGTTTCAGCTCTGCTTTCAGGGCGCGGAAACGGTCACGGATATCGCTCATGTTCATCGCACCGCCAGAATCCACCACATAAATACAGGTCGCACCGTAGCCTTCCATCAGCTTTGCCTGCTTGGCGAGATTCTCCGGCGTGGTCATATGGCTCATCATCAGAAAACCAACGGTGTCCATTCCGAGCTCGCGGGCATACTGAATATGCTGGGCGGAAACATCAGCTTCGGTACAGTGCGTTGCCACACGAACCACCCGCGCGCCAGCCTGCCAGGCATTTTTCAGATCGTGAATAGTGCCGATTCCTGGCAGCAACAACGTCGCGATTTTGGCGTGCTTCACCACATCCGCCGCCGCTTCAATCCATTCAAGGTCGCTATGTGCGCCGAAACCATAGTTAAAGCTGGAACCTTGCAAACCGTCGCCGTGGGCCACTTCAATCGAATCCACGCGGGCATCGTCCAGTGCTTTGGCAATCTGGCGAACGTTTTCCAGCGAATACTGATGACGAATGGCGTGCATACCGTCACGCAATGTGACGTCCGAGATATAAAGTTTTTTACCGTTCATGCCGCTTCTCCTGCCTTGCGCGCCAGTGACTGGGCCATTTTTTCCGCTGTCGCCAGCGCACTGGAAGTCATAATGTCGAGGTTGCCCGCATAGGCAGGCAGATAATGCGCTGCGCCTTCGACTTCCAGCCAGACCGCTGTTTTCAGTCCGGAGAATTGCCCCACGCCCGGTAAATTGACCGGTTTATCCTGCGGGATAACTTCAAACTGCACGCGCTGTTTCAGGCGATAACCCGGTACGTAAGCCTGCACCGCCTCAGCCATTTCATTGATTGAGGCTTCGATATCATCTTGTGAAGCTTCGTCGCTCAATACATACACCGTGTCACGCATCATCAACGGTGGCTCTGCTGGGTTAAGCACAATAATCGCCTTCCCTTTTGCCGCGCCGCCCACCACTTCAATGGCTCGGGAAGTGGTTTCCGTAAATTCATCGATATTGGCACGCGTGCCAGGTCCGGCAGATTTACTGGCGATAGAAGCGATAATTTCGGCGTAATGAACACGCGCCACGCGTGAAACTGCCGCCACCATTGGAATGGTGGCCTGGCCGCCGCAGGTGACCATGTTGACGTTCAGTTGATCGACGTTCGCCTCGAGGTTAACCACCGGCACGCAGTAAGGGCCGATGGCAGCAGGCGTCAGGTCAATTAAGCGAATATCCGGTTTCGCTTCGCGTAAAGCGGCATCGTTTTTCACATGCGCGCCCGCGCTGGTCGCATCAAATACAATGTCGATATCAGCAAATTCAGGCATGTTCATCAGCCCGATCACCCCTTCATGGGTGGTGGCGACGCCCATACGTCTGGCACGCGCCAGACCGTCGGACTGAGGATCAATGCCGACCATCACCGCCATCTCCAGATGCTGACCGTGACGCAAAATTTTAATCATCAGATCGGTGCCAATGTTGCCAGAACCGATAATGGCGACTTTACGCTTACTCATGACAGACTTCCTTTTGGGGCTGCGCTTGAAAATGTCGCAGCAACTGAACCTATGCCTTCAATATGGGCTTCAAAACGATCGCCCGCATTCACCGCCACCATCGGGCCTAATGCCCCGGTAAGAATGATATCTCCGGCGCGCAGCGGTTCACCCAGACTGGCCATTTTGCGTGCCAGCCAGACGGCGGCATTAAGCGGATGTCCCAGGCATTCGCTGCCGCGCCCGCTGGAAACCTCTTCGTTATTACGCGTCATCTTCATGGCGCAGTTTTTCAGGTCTAACCCCGCCGGACGTTGCGCCGGACCGCCGATGACATACACCCCGCAGGAAGCGTTATCTGCCACGGTATCGACAAACTGAATCGACCAGTCGCGAATGCGGCTCCCCACCACTTCCAGCGCCGGAAGTACCCATTCAATGGCGTTATATAGTTCGTCGAAGGTGATATCAGTTGCGGGTAAATCGCGGTTCAACACCAGTGCGATCTCCGCTTCAATGCGGGGTTGCAGAACACGGGAAAAAGGAATGATTTCGTTATCGCCATAACACATGTCGGCAAATAACGTCCCAAAATCCGGTTGATCAACGCCCAGTTGTTGTTGCACTTTCGGATGCGTCAGGCCCACTTTACGCCCTACCACGCGACGCCCCTGCACAACGTCATATTGCACATTTATGTGCTGAATGGCGTAGGCCGCTTCAGCGTTATCGATACCAATCAGATCGCGCAGCGGCGCAATCGCTTCGCCCTGCTCTGCGGCGCGGCGTAAATCCGCCGCCAGTTGCTCAAGAGTATGCTTCGTCATGACCATTCCTTAAGGGCGTGCGAGGAAATTCAGCACCAATTGATTGAAAGCGTCGGCATGTTCCCACTGCGCCCAGTGACCACAGTCGCGGAAGATATGCAGTTCAGAACCGGCAATGCCGGACAGCAGACGCAGACCCGCATCCATCGGCACAAAGCGGTCGTTGCGCCCCCAGACAATCAGGGTTTGCGCTTTGATTTCCGCCAGACGTGGGCCAAAATCCGGGAACTGTTTCGGATTGGCTTCCAGGCTCTTAACAAAGTTTTCCAGGTGATCGCGGCGCGACAGCATATTATTCAGGCGCGCTTCAAACAGGGCGTCGGTCAAATCGCTGGTATCGAAAACGAAGATATCCATCATCAGCTTCAGGTTTTCGATAGTCGGCTGACGATAAAGCTGATTCAGTCGCTTAATACCTTCGGTTGGCATCGGCGTAAACAAACTCATGCCGCCCGTACCGCCGCCCATCAGCACCAGTTTGCCGACGCGCTCCGGCCAGTTAAGGGTGAACGCCACAGAACTATGGCCGCCCATCGAGTTGCCCAGAAGGTGGATTTTGGCGATATCCAGTTGATCCACCACGCTTTTCAGGATTCGTGCATTAAGATCCGATCGTGAACCACTATTAACGATCGAATCGCTTTTGCCCCAACCCGGACAATCCAGCAGGATTACCCGATAGCCCGCCTCTACCAGCGGATCGATATTGCGGCTGAAGTTCGCCCAGCCAGTAGCACCCGGGCCGGAACCATGCAGCAGGACAACGGTTTCGTCGCCTTGTCCGCAGTCATTAAAATGGATGCGCAGCGTTTTACCCGCTTCTTCTACATTCAGAAAACGGCTGGTGGCGGCTTCGGTTTGTGGCTGATAACTCATCATCTTCTCCTGCATATTCAGTTCTCTGTTCTGGCGCTTAACGAGCCAAATCCGGCAATCCACTCCGGGATTGGGCGGTAATAACGCCCTTCGCTACGCCAGTTGCCAAATGCAGAAATAGCGGCAAAAGCGGCGACCCAGGTTTTGATTTCATGTGTCGACTTTCCGGCAATGGCGGAAAGCTCTTCGTTACTGACGGCATCCAGTTCCTGTATGCGTCCCTGCTCCAGCAAAGTCATGAACTGGTTATCCCAAATCGGGTTGAGCGGATGCAGAGTTCTCTGATCCTCAACAAACTTCTCAGCGGCGCTAATCACCCTTTGCTGACGCAATTCGCGCTCACTGGCGGGTAAATCTTTCCCGCTCCCCAACAGACGGTCGCGCATATGGGCATCGGCTTTCGCCAGTTCGGGCACCGGCGGCTGATGGGAAAGCCCACCGGAACCCAGGAACAGCACGCGTTTATTGAGAGTGCTGGTGAAACGTCCAATGGCTTCACCCAACATGCGGGTACGCTGGAAACCGGGCAGCGGCGTGGCGACACCGTTGATGAACACAGGCAGAACTGGCACCTTATCCAGCCCACCGAGCAGGAACTCCAGCGGCTGGGCGAACCCGTGGTCCACCTGCATACAGTAAGAAACGGCAAGATCGATCCCGCTCTTCATGACAGCATGCGCACAGGCCTCCGCCAGCTCCACAGGCACGGGCAGCTCTCCTGCCGCACTGCCGAAATCACCAATTGCCGTCGCTCCAACGCCTAAACAGAACGGTGGCATCACGTCATAGAAAAAGCCGTTGTAGTGATCTGGCGCAAACAGCACCACCAGTTCAGGGGAGAAAGCCGCAATACGCTCGCGGGCGCTGGCAATCACGCCATTGACCTCATCGAGTACCTCTTGCGCCGGGTCGACATACCCCACCAACGGCGAGTGGGAAAGACAGTGAAGATAAGCGTGCATATCAGGCTACCTTTTCGACAGAAACGTCGGCATCAGGGCGGGTCAGCGTCATCACCGACGCCAGTTTATTCAGCGTATTGCCCAGGGTTTGCGGAATGGCGGTGGCGGCAACAAAGCGATCCGGGCGCATCACCACCAGCGAAGCATTGTGTTGCGCGAACCAGCTACGCAGACGACCTTGCGTATCGCCCACGCGTAGCACGCCGTCGTGGTTATCCTGTGCGGTATGAATTTGCACTTCCGGCACCACCTGAATGAAGCGTGTGCCCAACGCGCGCCACTGCTGGATTTGCTCGTCGCTCATCCCCCACAGTGGATTGCATCCCCAGCCAATTACCGCGAAGTTCGCGCCGATCGCGTTATCGAGCAGCGTCACGTCGCCGTTTTCCAGCGTGACTTTCGGCTGAATAAACATCTTGCCGACCGGAGAGTGCTTCGCTTCGCCCTCACGCATCAGCGCACCGCCGTAATATTGCGGCATCGGCTTGAAGCGCATTTCGAGGAAGTAGCGTTTTACTGGCGGCAGATAATTCAACAGCCAGGAAACGCCGTCACGTAACGTACCCTGCCAGCGTTTCGGCGGAGCCAGCACGTTGCCCGCCGTCACGGACAGGTCAATCATCGCTTTGGCGTGATCGCGACGTTCTTGTTGATAGGTATCGAGCAGCGCATCGCGGGCTTTCCCCTGGATAACCAACGCCAGTTTCCATGCGAGGTTAAAGGCGTCGCGCATACCACTGTTATAGCCCTGCCCCTGCCATACCGGCATGATGTGCGCGGCATCGCCCGCCAGCAGTACGCGATCAATACGGAAACGTTGCGCCAGTCGCGCGTTGTGGGTGTAGACACGCTGGCGAATCAATTCAACATTGTCCGGATTAGGCAGCACTTTGCTTAACAGCTTGCGCATATTTTGCGGCTCACGCAGCTGCTCTTCGGTTTCTCCCGGCATCACCATAAATTCAAAGCGACGTACCGCATGAGGCAGCGCGGCAGAAACATACGGGCGCACCGGATCGCAACACAAATAGATATGCGGCGTACTTAACGGATCGTTGGCGATATCTACCACAATCCACTGATTTGGCGCAGTTTTACCTTCAAACGGCACATTCAGAGTGCGACGGACAAAACTTGCTCCACCGTCACAGGCTACCAGCCACTGGGCTTTGACCGTTTCCCGCTGCCCTTCTGCCGTTTTCAGGTGCAAGGTCACTTCGTCATTTTGCTGGCTGAAGGCCTCCAGCTCGCGGGCAAACAAGCAGCGCACATTCGGAAAACGCGACAACCCTTCCAGCATCACCGCATCGACCTGTGGCTGAATAAAGGCGTTACGGCGCGGCCAGCCAAATTCATCGGTCATTGGCTGAATATCAGCAAAACAGCGGCCTTTTGGGGTGAGAAAACGCATCGCGTGCCACGGTGTAGTGTGCGGCAGAACATTCTCGACCAGGCCGACCGACTGCATGGTGCGCAGCGCCTCGTCATCAATACCAATCGCACGCGGGTAGTCGATCAACTTATCGAGTTTCTCCACCACCAGCACGTCAATGCCCATCTGACCGAGATAGTTCGCCATCATCAGCCCAACCGGACCGGCACCAGCGATCGCCACCTGAACGCTATGGTTAACAGCAGGCTGGATGTCAGGGTGTTGTATTGCCATTTCAGTACCTCACGACTCGGACAAAATGCCGTTGCGCGCACAGTACAGCGCAACTTATTTTGTTAAAAACATGTAAATGATTTTTTATTGTGCGCTCAGTATAGGAAGGGTGTTTTCGGCTACAATCAAAACATGCTCGAATGTGCACCAGGTGCACAACGTTGTTTTAACTATAGAAATGTCAATTAATATGCAGAACAATGAGCAGACGGAATACAAAACCGTGCGCGGCTTAACCCGCGGTCTAATGTTATTAAATATGTTAAATAAACTTGATGGCGGTGCCAGCGTCGGGCTGCTGGCGGAACTCAGCGGCCTGCATCGCACCACTGTGCGGCGACTGCTGGAGACGCTGCAGGAAGAGGGATATGTCCGCCGTAGCCCCTCCGATGACAGTTTTCGTCTGACCATCAAAGTGCGGCAATTAAGCGAAGGATTTCGTGACGAACAGTGGATTTCTGCACTGGCGGCCCCACTGCTGGGCGATCTGTTGCGCGAAGTGGTATGGCCGACAGATGTGTCCACGCTGGATGTTGATGCAATGGTGGTACGCGAAACCACCCACCGTTTCAGCCGCTTATCTTTTCACCGGGCAATGGTCGGGCGACGTTTGCCGCTTCTGAAAACCGCCTCGGGCCTGACCTGGCTGGCCTTTTGCCCGGAACAAGAACGCAAGGAATTAATCGAGATGTTAGCCTCCCGCCCCGGTGATGACTATCAACTGGCACGAGAACCGTTAAAGCTGCAAGCCATTCTGGCGCGCGCGCGCAAAGAGGGTTACGGACAGAACTACCGCGGCTGGGATCAGGAGGAGAAGATCGCCTCTATCGCCGTACCGCTGCGCAGTGAACAACGGGTGATTGGCTGTCTGAATCTGGTGTATATGGCGAGCGCAATGACCATTGAACAGGCCGCGGAAAAGCATCTTCCGGCGCTACAACGGGTAGCAAAACAGATCGAAGAAGGGGTTGAATCGCAGGCTATTCTGGTAGCCGGAAGGCGAAGCGGCGTGCATTTACGTTGACACCATCGAATGGCGCAAAACCTTTCGCGGTATGGCATGATAGCGCCCGGAAGAGAGTCAATTCAGGGTGGTGAATGTGAAACCAGTAACGCTATACGATGTCGCAGAGTATGCCGGTGTCTCTTATCAGACCGTTTCCCGCGTGGTGAACCAGGCCAGCCACGTTTCTGCGAAAACGCGGGAAAAAGTGGAAGCGGCGATGGCGGAGCTGAATTACATTCCCAACCGCGTGGCACAACAACTGGCGGGCAAACAGTCGTTGCTGATTGGCGTTGCCACCTCCAGTCTGGCCCTGCACGCGCCGTCGCAAATTGTCGCGGCGATTAAATCTCGCGCCGATCAACTGGGTGCCAGCGTGGTGGTGTCGATGGTAGAACGAAGCGGCGTCGAAGCCTGTAAAGCGGCGGTGCACAATCTTCTCGCGCAACGCGTCAGTGGGCTGATCATTAACTATCCGCTGGATGACCAGGATGCCATTGCTGTGGAAGCTGCCTGCACTAATGTTCCGGCGTTATTTCTTGATGTCTCTGACCAGACACCCATCAACAGTATTATTTTCTCCCATGAAGACGGTACGCGACTGGGCGTGGAGCATCTGGTCGCATTGGGTCACCAGCAAATCGCGCTGTTAGCGGGCCCATTAAGTTCTGTCTCGGCGCGTCTGCGTCTGGCTGGCTGGCATAAATATCTCACTCGCAATCAAATTCAGCCGATAGCGGAACGGGAAGGCGACTGGAGTGCCATGTCCGGTTTTCAACAAACCATGCAAATGCTGAATGAGGGCATCGTTCCCACTGCGATGCTGGTTGCCAACGATCAGATGGCGCTGGGCGCAATGCGCGCCATTACCGAGTCCGGGCTGCGCGTTGGTGCGGATATCTCGGTAGTGGGATACGACGATACCGAAGACAGCTCATGTTATATCCCGCCGTTAACCACCATCAAACAGGATTTTCGCCTGCTGGGGCAAACCAGCGTGGACCGCTTGCTGCAACTCTCTCAGGGCCAGGCGGTGAAGGGCAATCAGCTGTTGCCCGTCTCACTGGTGAAAAGAAAAACCACCCTGGCGCCCAATACGCAAACCGCCTCTCCCCGCGCGTTGGCCGATTCATTAATGCAGCTGGCACGACAGGTTTCCCGACTGGAAAGCGGGCAGTGAGCGCAACGCAATTAATGTGAGTTAGCTCACTCATTAGGCACCCCAGGCTTTACACTTTATGCTTCCGGCTCGTATGTTGTGTGAAATTGTGAGCGGATAACAATTTCACACAGGAAACAGCTATGACCATGATTACGGATTCACTGGCCGTCGTTTTACAACGTCGTGACTGGGAAAACCCTGGCGTTACCCAACTTAATCGCCTTGCAGCACATCCCCCTTTCGCCAGCTGGCGTAATAGCGAAGAGGCCCGCACCGATCGCCCTTCCCAACAGTTGCGCAGCCTGAATGGCGAATGGCGCTTTGCCTGGTTTCCGGCACCAGAAGCGGTGCCGGAAAGCTGGCTGGAGTGCGATCTTCCTGAGGCCGATACTGTCGTCGTCCCCTCAAACTGGCAGATGCACGGTTACGATGCGTCCATCTACACCAACGTGACCTATCCCATTACGGTCAATCCGCCGTTTGTTCCCACGGAGAATCCGACGGGTTGTTACTCGCTCACATTTAATGTTGATGAAAGCTGGCTACAGGAAGGCCAGACGCGAATTATTTTTGATGGCGTTAACTCGGCGTTTCATCTGTGGTGCAACGGGCGCTGGGTCGGTTACGGCCAGGACAGTCGTTTGCCGTCTGAATTTGACCTGAGCGCATTTTTACACGCCGGAAAAAACCGCCTCGCGGTGATGGTGCTGCGCTGGAGTGACGGTAGTTATCTGGAAGATCAGGATATGTGGCGAATGAGCGGCATTTTCCGTGACGTCTCGTTGCTGCACAAACCGACTACACAAATCAGCGATTTCCATGTTGCCACTCGCTTTAATGATGATTTCAGCCGCGCTGTACTGGAGGCTGAAGTTCAGATGTGCGGCGAGTTGCGTGACTACCTACGGGTAACAGTTTCTTTATGGCAGGGTGAAACGCAGGTCGCCAGCGGCACCGCGCCTTTCGGCGGTGAAATTATCGATGAGCGTGGTGGTTATGCCGATCGCGTCACACTACGTCTGAACGTCGAAAACCCGAAACTGTGGAGCGCCGAAATCCCGAATCTCTATCGTGCGGTGGTTGAACTGCACACCGCCGACGGCACGCTGATTGAAGCAGAAGCCTGCGATGTCGGTTTCCGCGAGGTGCGGATTGAAAATGGTCTGCTGCTGCTGAACGGCAAGCCGTTGCTGATTCGAGGCGTTAACCGTCACGAGCATCATCCTCTGCATGGTCAGGTCATGGATGAGCAGACGATGGTGCAGGATATCCTGCTGATGAAGCAGAACAACTTTAACGCCGTGCGCTGTTCGCATTATCCGAACCATCCGCTGTGGTACACGCTGTGCGACCGCTACGGCCTGTATGTGGTGGATGAAGCCAATATTGAAACCCACGGCATGGTGCCAATGAATCGTCTGACCGATGATCCGCGCTGGCTACCGGCGATGAGCGAACGCGTAACGCGAATGGTGCAGCGCGATCGTAATCACCCGAGTGTGATCATCTGGTCGCTGGGGAATGAATCAGGCCACGGCGCTAATCACGACGCGCTATATCGCTGGATCAAATCTGTCGATCCTTCCCGCCCGGTGCAGTATGAAGGCGGCGGAGCCGACACCACGGCCACCGATATTATTTGCCCGATGTACGCGCGCGTGGATGAAGACCAGCCCTTCCCGGCTGTGCCGAAATGGTCCATCAAAAAATGGCTTTCGCTACCTGGAGAGACGCGCCCGCTGATCCTTTGCGAATACGCCCACGCGATGGGTAACAGTCTTGGCGGTTTCGCTAAATACTGGCAGGCGTTTCGTCAGTATCCCCGTTTACAGGGCGGCTTCGTCTGGGACTGGGTGGATCAGTCGCTGATTAAATATGATGAAAACGGCAACCCGTGGTCGGCTTACGGCGGTGATTTTGGCGATACGCCGAACGATCGCCAGTTCTGTATGAACGGTCTGGTCTTTGCCGACCGCACGCCGCATCCAGCGCTGACGGAAGCAAAACACCAGCAGCAGTTTTTCCAGTTCCGTTTATCCGGGCAAACCATCGAAGTGACCAGCGAATACCTGTTCCGTCATAGCGATAACGAGCTCCTGCACTGGATGGTGGCGCTGGATGGTAAGCCGCTGGCAAGCGGTGAAGTGCCTCTGGATGTCGCTCCACAAGGTAAACAGTTGATTGAACTGCCTGAACTACCGCAGCCGGAGAGCGCCGGGCAACTCTGGCTCACAGTACGCGTAGTGCAACCGAACGCGACCGCATGGTCAGAAGCCGGGCACATCAGCGCCTGGCAGCAGTGGCGTCTGGCGGAAAACCTCAGTGTGACGCTCCCCTCCGCGTCCCATATCATCCCGCAACTAACCACCAGCGAAACGGATTTTTGCATCGAGCTGGGTAATAAGCGTTGGCAATTTAACCGTCAGTCAGGCCTTCTTTCACAGATGTGGATTGGCGATGAAAAACAACTGCTGACGCCGCTGCGCGATCAGTTCACCCGCGCACCGCTGGATAACGACATTGGCGTAAGTGAAGCGACCCGTATTGACCCTAACGCCTGGGTCGAACGCTGGAAGGCGGCGGGCCATTACCAGGCCGAAGCGGCGTTGTTGCAGTGCACGGCAGATACACTTGCCGACGCGGTGCTGATTACGACCGCTCACGCGTGGCAGCATCAGGGAAAAACCTTATTTATCAGCCGGAAAACCTACCGGATTGATGGTAGTGGTCAAATGGCGATTACCGTTGATGTTGAAGTAGCGAGCGATACACCGCATCCGGCTCGGATTGGCCTGACCTGCCAGCTGGCGCAGGTCGCAGAGCGGGTAAACTGGCTCGGATTAGGGCCGCAAGAAAACTATCCCGACCGCCTTACTGCCGCCTGTTTTGACCGCTGGGATCTGCCATTGTCAGACATGTATACCCCGTACGTCTTCCCGAGCGAAAACGGTCTGCGCTGCGGGACGCGCGAATTGAATTATGGCCCACACCAGTGGCGCGGCGACTTCCAGTTCAATATCAGTCGCTACAGCCAACAACAACTGATGGAAACCAGCCATCGCCATCTGCTGCACGCGGAAGAAGGCACATGGCTGAATATCGACGGTTTCCATATGGGGATTGGTGGCGACGACTCCTGGAGCCCGTCAGTATCGGCGGAATTCCAGCTGAGCGCCGGTCGCTACCATTACCAGTTGGTCTGGTGTCAAAAATAATAATAACCGGGCAGGCCATGTCTGCCCGTATTTCGCGTAAGGAAATCCATTATGTACTATTTAAAAAACACAAACTTTTGGATGTTCGGTTTATTCTTTTTCTTTTACTTTTTTATCATGGGAGCCTACTTCCCGTTTTTCCCGATTTGGCTACATGACATCAACCATATCAGCAAAAGTGATACGGGTATTATTTTTGCCGCTATTTCTCTGTTCTCGCTATTATTCCAACCGCTGTTTGGTCTGCTTTCTGACAAACTCGGGCTGCGCAAATACCTGCTGTGGATTATTACCGGCATGTTAGTGATGTTTGCGCCGTTCTTTATTTTTATCTTCGGGCCACTGTTACAATACAACATTTTAGTAGGATCGATTGTTGGTGGTATTTATCTAGGCTTTTGTTTTAACGCCGGTGCGCCAGCAGTAGAGGCATTTATTGAGAAAGTCAGCCGTCGCAGTAATTTCGAATTTGGTCGCGCGCGGATGTTTGGCTGTGTTGGCTGGGCGCTGTGTGCCTCGATTGTCGGCATCATGTTCACCATCAATAATCAGTTTGTTTTCTGGCTGGGCTCTGGCTGTGCACTCATCCTCGCCGTTTTACTCTTTTTCGCCAAAACGGATGCGCCCTCTTCTGCCACGGTTGCCAATGCGGTAGGTGCCAACCATTCGGCATTTAGCCTTAAGCTGGCACTGGAACTGTTCAGACAGCCAAAACTGTGGTTTTTGTCACTGTATGTTATTGGCGTTTCCTGCACCTACGATGTTTTTGACCAACAGTTTGCTAATTTCTTTACTTCGTTCTTTGCTACCGGTGAACAGGGTACGCGGGTATTTGGCTACGTAACGACAATGGGCGAATTACTTAACGCCTCGATTATGTTCTTTGCGCCACTGATCATTAATCGCATCGGTGGGAAAAACGCCCTGCTGCTGGCTGGCACTATTATGTCTGTACGTATTATTGGCTCATCGTTCGCCACCTCAGCGCTGGAAGTGGTTATTCTGAAAACGCTGCATATGTTTGAAGTACCGTTCCTGCTGGTGGGCTGCTTTAAATATATTACCAGCCAGTTTGAAGTGCGTTTTTCAGCGACGATTTATCTGGTCTGTTTCTGCTTCTTTAAGCAACTGGCGATGATTTTTATGTCTGTACTGGCGGGCAATATGTATGAAAGCATCGGTTTCCAGGGCGCTTATCTGGTGCTGGGTCTGGTGGCGCTGGGCTTCACCTTAATTTCCGTGTTCACGCTTAGCGGCCCCGGCCCGCTTTCCCTGCTGCGTCGTCAGGTGAATGAAGTCGCTTAAGCAATCAATGTCGGATGCGGCGCGAGCGCCTTATCCGACCAACATATCATAACGGAGTGATCGCATTGAACATGCCAATGACCGAAAGAATAAGAGCAGGCAAGCTATTTACCGATATGTGCGAAGGCTTACCGGAAAAAAGACTTCGTGGGAAAACGTTAATGTATGAGTTTAATCACTCGCATCCATCAGAAGTTGAAAAAAGAGAAAGCCTGATTAAAGAAATGTTTGCCACGGTAGGGGAAAACGCCTGGGTAGAACCGCCTGTCTATTTCTCTTACGGTTCCAACATCCATATAGGCCGCAATTTTTATGCAAATTTCAATTTAACCATTGTCGATGACTACACGGTAACAATCGGTGATAACGTACTGATTGCACCCAACGTTACTCTTTCCGTTACGGGACACCCTGTACACCATGAATTGAGAAAAAACGGCGAGATGTACTCTTTTCCGATAACGATTGGCAATAACGTCTGGATCGGAAGTCATGTGGTTATTAATCCAGGCGTCACCATCGGGGATAATTCTGTTATTGGCGCGGGTAGTATCGTCACAAAAGACATTCCACCAAACGTCGTGGCGGCTGGCGTTCCTTGTCGGGTTATTCGCGAAATAAACGACCGGGATAAGCACTATTATTTCAAAGATTATAAAGTTGAATCGTCAGTTTAAATTATAAAAATTGCCTGATACGCTGCGCTTATCAGGCCTACAAGTTCAGCGATCTACATTAGCCGCATCCGGCATGAACAAAGCGCAGGAACAAGCGTCGCATCATGCCTCTTTGACCCACAGCTGCGGAAAACGTACTGGTGCAAAACGCAGGGTTATGATCATCAGCCCAACGACGCACAGCGCATGAAATGCCCAGTCCATCAGGTAATTGCCGCTGATACTACGCAGCACGCCAGAAAACCACGGGGCAAGCCCGGCGATGATAAAACCGATTCCCTGCATAAACGCCACCAGCTTGCCAGCAATAGCCGGTTGCACAGAGTGATCGAGCGCCAGCAGCAAACAGAGCGGAAACGCGCCGCCCAGACCTAACCCACACACCATCGCCCACAATACCGGCAATTGCAGCGGCAACCAGATAAAGCCGCAGAACCCCACCAGTTGTAACACCAGCGCCAGCATTAACAGTTTGCGCCGATCCTGATGGCGAGCCATAGCAGGCATCAGCAAAGCTCCTGCGGCTTGCCCAAGCGTCATCAATGCCAGTAAGGAACCGCTGTACTGCGCGCTGGCACCAATCTCAATATAGAAAGCGGGTAACCAGGCAATCAGGCTGGCGTAACCGCCGTTAATCAGACCGAAGTAAACACCCAGCGTCCACGCGCGGGGAGTGAATACCACGCGAACCGGAGTGGTTGTTGTCTTGTGGGAAGAGGCGACCTCGCGGGCGCTTTGCCACCACCAGGCAAAGAGCGCAACAACGGCAGGCAGCGCCCACCAGGCGAGTGTTTGATACCAGGTTTCGCTATGTTGAACTAACCAGGGCGTTATGGCGGCACCAAGTCCACCGCCGCCCATCAGAGCCGCAGACCACAGCCCCATCACCAGTGGCGTGCGTTGCTGAAACCGCCGTTTAATCACTGAAGGCATCACCGCCTGAATGATACCGATCCCCACCCCACCAAGCAGTGCGCTGCTAAGCAGCAGCACACTTTGGGGGTAAAGCTCACGCATCAATGCACCGACGGCAATCAGCAACAGACTGATGGCGACGCTGCGACGTTCGCTGACATGCTGATGAAGCCAGCTTCCGGCCAGCGCCAGCCCGCCCATGGTGGCCACCGGCAGGGCGGTCAACAGGGCAGCCACGCTAAAGCTCATTCCGCTCGCCTGGCGCAATTGCGGTAGCAGTGGACCGACGGAGGTGAGCAGTGGTCGCATATTAAGACCAATCAGCACCAGAACCAGCAGCATCGTGAACGTCTTTTGATGGTTGCGCATGGCTGTCAGAACGGTTTGGTCGGCAGATATTTACCATCTAAGGTGATGACCGCACGTTCGCCACCTTCCGGGTCCGCCACTTTCTTAACGTCGAGTTTGAAGTTAATCGCGCTGATAATGCCATCGCCAAACTTCTCATGAACCAACGCTTTCAGGGTTGTGCCGTACACCTGCAACATTTCATAGAAACGATACATCGTTGGGTCGGTTGGAATACGGTCATCAATGCAGCCACGCAGTGGAATCATCTGCAACAGTAGAATGGCGTCTTCGTCGAGATCCAGCTTCGCCCCGACCAGGCGGGCGGCGTCGGCAGGAAGCGCCTGCTGCCCCAGCAAAGCCGCGGTTACGAAGGCTTCTGCCAGACCGGTACCGTCGGCAATCTCGGCAAATGAGAGATCTTTTTTAGCTTTGCTGAGCAAAATGGCATCGGCAAGATCAAGACGAATATTGCGGTTAATTTGTGACTGAATCATGGTGGATCTCCTGATGGTTTAAAAATAAGGTTACGCTGCGGTAGGTTGGCGTAGCGGTATGGCACAAACGCGAGGATTAGCGGCCAGTGGCACAAACTGGCGGGTTGCGCCGTCAAAAGCTGCGATGCTGCCGCTTTCAATGTCGTAGACCCAGCCGTGCAGGGCGATCCGCCCCTCTTCGAGCGCCAGGCGCACCGATGGATGAGTTTGCAAATTAGCCAACTGAGCAATGACGTTTTCACGTACCATCGCCGCAGCTTTTGACGGTAAATCGGAATGCGGGCGCGCCTCATTAACGACGCGGGCTGAATCGGCATAACGCAGCCAGTGGGAGACGGCAGGCATATGGTCCATACACTGACAGCTGGCAATGGCGGTCATCGCGCCACAGTTGGAATGACCACAAATCACAATGTCAGATACCCGAAGCGCAGCGACGGCATACTCCACCGAAGCAGAAACGCCACCGGGTTCCGGCCCGTAGGAAGGGACAATATTACCTGCGTTGCGAATAACGAACAGATCGCCAGGCTCACGTTGCGTCACCAGCTCAGGGACCAGACGGCTGTCGGAGCAGGAGATAAAAAGGGTGCGCGGGCTTTGCTGTGTCGCCAGCTGTTTAAATAAGGCTTCCCGCTTCGGAAATGCCTCGCGCTGGAATTTAAGGAATCCATCAATAATCTCTTTCACCGTTAACCTCTGTCTGTCTCTGGAATGAGAGGCAGACTACTCGCCGATTATCATAAGGTAAAAGTCTCATTTATGATGAGTTCTATTGGATTTACTTATAGGTTGGCGAATGCTCTCTCGACATATCAACTATTTTCTTGCCGTGGCTGAACATGGCAGCTTTACCCGTGCCGCCAGTGCGTTGCACGTCTCCCAGCCTGCGCTTTCCCAGCAGATTCGCCAGTTAGAGGAGAGTTTAGGCGTGCCGCTGTTTGACCGTAGCGGGCGAACGATTCGTCTCACTGATGCAGGAGAAGTCTGGCGACAGTACGCCAGCCGGGCGTTACAGGAACTGGGAGCGGGTAAACGGGCGATTCATGATGTTGCCGATCTGACGCGAGGATCGCTGCGTATCGCCGTCACTCCCACCTTTACAAGCTACTTTATCGGCCCTTTAATGGCGAATTTCTATGCGCGCTACCCCGGCATCACGCTCCAGCTACAGGAAATGTCGCAGGAGAAAATCGAGGATATGCTTTGCCGCGACGAGCTGGACGTTGGGATTGCCTTCGCGCCTGTGCATTCGCCGGAGCTGGAGGCAATTCCTTTACTGACAGAAAGTTTAGCGTTAGTCGTGGCGCAACATCATCCGCTGGCCGCCCATGAACAGGTGGCGTTGAGTCGCTTGCATGATGAAAAACTGGTCCTGCTCAGCGCGGAATTTGCCACCAGAGAGCAAATTGACCACTACTGCGAGAAAGCGGGGCTGCATCCACAGGTGGTCATTGAGGCGAACTCAATTAGCGCGGTTCTGGAGCTGATTCGCCGCACTTCCCTTTCCACATTGTTACCAGCAGCGATTGCCACACAACATGACGGGCTTAAAGCGATTTCTCTTGCCCCGCCACTACTGGAGAGAACGGCGGTTTTGTTGCGGCGGAAAAATAGCTGGCAGACAGCCGCCGCGAAGGCATTTTTGCACATGGCGTTGGAGGAATGCGCGGTTGTTGGCGGGAATGAATCACGGTAGCCGCTGACACAGGTCTGCGGCTGGAATTGCCTGATGCGCTACGCTTATCAGGCCTACGAGTTCAGTGCTCTACGTAGGCCGGATAAGGCGTTCACGCCGCATCCGGCATAAACTACGCTCGCTTTGTCAACACACAGCCCAGCCGATCACCGTTTGTAATCGATGGCTTCTGGCTGCTCCAGATATACGGTGGTTTGTGCCGGTTGTGTGCTGGCAATCACCTTGCCGCCACGTACCGAATAACGTACCGGAACCTGACGGCGCAGCGCATCAAACCCATTTTCAGCCGGCAGGATAATCAGGTTGGCGCTGTTTCCGGCGGCAATGCCGTAATCCTGCAAATTCAACGTCCTTGCGCTGTGGTGGGTGATTAAATTCAGGCCATCGTTAATCTGCCCGTAGCCCATCAACTGGCAAACATGCAGCCCCATATGCAGCACTTGCAGCATATTCGCCGTTCCCAGCGGATACCACGGATCGAAGACATCATCGTGACCAAAGCAGACGTTAATGCCGGACTCCAGCATCTCTTTAACGCGCGTGATGCCGCGACGTTTTGGATACGTATCGAAACGTCCTTGCAGATGAATATTGACCAGCGGGTTGGCGACAAAGTTAATACCGGACATTTTCAGCAAGCGGAACAAGCGCGAGGTATACGCCCCGTTATAGGAGTGCATTGCTGTGGTGTGGCTGGCGGTGACTCGCGCGCCCATGCCTTCACGGTGCGCCAGGGCAGCAACGGTTTCGACAAAGCGCGACTGCTCGTCATCGATCTCATCACAGTGAACGTCGATGAGACGGTCGTATTTTTGCGCCAGGGCGAAGGTTTTATGCAGCGACTCCACGCCGTATTCACGGGTAAATTCAAAATGCGGAATCGCCCCCACTACATCTGCCCCTAAGCGTAACGCCTCTTCCAGCAACGCTTCACCGTTGGGATACGACAAAATCCCTTCCTGAGGGAAGGCGACGATTTGCAGATCAATCCACGGCGCGACTTCCTGCTTCACTTCCAGCATTGCTTTCAGCGCAGTTAGCGTTGCATCCGAAACATCGACATGGGTACGCACATGCTGAATGCCGTTGGCAATCTGCCATTTCAGCGTTTGCCATGCGCGTTGTTTCACATCGTCATGGGTTAATAACGCTTTGCGCTCGGCCCAGCGTTCAATGCCTTCAAACAGCGTGCCGGACTGATTCCAGTTCGGTTGTCCGGCGGTTTGCGTGGTGTCCAGGTGAATATGTGGCTCCACAAACGGCGGTATAACTAAACCTTGTTCGGCATCCAGGCTGTTTTCAGTTATGGGCATCACGCCGGATTGCGCATCAATGGCGCTGATTTTTCCGTCCTGCAGATGAATCTGCCACAGCCCCTCTTCGCCTGGTAACCGGGCGTTAATAATTGTTTGTAAAGCGTTATTTGACACTGTTAGCCTCCACATGCGTCATTGCTGCTGTCGTTTTACGATTCAAAATCGGGTTAAGGATCAGATAGCTCAGCGCGCCACCTAATACCGCGTTGACCGGAACAATTCCCGGTAACCAGTGGCCTGCAGCAATCCCCAAGGCGACCGCCAGAATCGCCACCCAATTGACACTCATCATACGCGTGGTCGCAAAGTGCTCATAGCGGCGACGGTTCATCAGATAGTCGGCAATGATCACGCCACCCACCGGAGGAATAGCTGCCGAAAGGAAGGTCAACCAGCCGACAAAATTGTTATACAGCCATAATGCGCAGACCGTACCGATAATACCGTTGATTACCGAAAGGGTTTTGCTCGACATCCCGGTAATGTTGGCGAAACCTAAACCCGACGCATAGAGCGCGTTATCGTTGGTGGTCCAGATATTTAGCCCCAGCACCACAATCGCAGGCAACAGCAGGCCCTGAGCAATCATCACATCAGAGATATCCGCCATCCCCAGTGCCGCAGCGCCCGCTGCACCGAAAATAAACATCAACGAGTTGCCGAGGAAAAAGGCCACCATCGCCACCAGCACCGCCAGTTTGGCATTGCGACCAAAGCGGACAAAGTCAGCGGTGAGCGTGCCCGCACTGATAAATGACCCCACAACCAGCGCCAGCGCGACATTGAAATCTAACGGTTGTGCGGGAACGACCGCTTTTAAGGCGTCCAGGCCGCCCATGCCGTTAACGGCCAGCCATACGGAATAACCGCCAAGACAGGCGATAGCCGGAACCGCAATCACCGAAAGAACCGTCAGCGCCGAAATGCCAAAGAAGACGGTGACGGTCATCAGTAAACCGGAAACGGCAATCAGCAAATTAATATCCAGCCCGGTTGCCTTGCCCACCGGAATAGCAAACATCGCCACGCCAACGCCAAACCAGCCAACCTGGGTGCTGCCCAGCAGCAGTGAAGGCAGCCATGAGCCTTTAACACCAAACGAGAAGCGAGCAAGAAGATGAGTGGTCAGGCCGGTTTTTGCGCCAATGTAACCAAGAAATGAAGTGTAAATACCGAGGAGAAGATTGCCGATGAGAACTGCGAGGAAGAAATCATGATAGCTAAGACCGGTTCCGAGAGTGCCGCCGGTCCACATACTGGCGGAAAAGAAGGTTAATCCCAGCATGACGAACGTCAATGCCAATACCCCTTTCCGCGCCGACTGCGGGACTGGCCCCTGGCTAAAGTTGTTATCTTGCGACACGAAATTCCCCCTTTTTGCTGTTTGAAACCCAAAAAATCCGCCGCATTCTATTCATCTGAAGATAAAAAGCAATCGTTTTCGTGGGGAAATATATTTTTTATATGAATGAGTGCAAAAAGGTGGGGGAAAAATTATCGGTGTAAAAACAGTGGGTAGGCCTGATAAGACGCCTCAGCGTCGCATCAGGCATCTGAGCATGGTGTCGGATGCGGCGCGAGCGCCTTATCCGACCTACGGTTCAGACCTGTAGGCATGATAAGACGCGCCAGCGTCGCATCAGGCATCGGCGCATGGTGTCGGATGCGGCGCGAGCGCCTTATCCGACCTACGGTTCAGGTCCGTAGGCATGATAAGACGCGTCAGCGTCGCATCAGGCATCGGCACACAGTGCCGGATGCGCCACGCGACGCATCCGACAATACCTTACTCTTCCATCGCCTGGCGGATCTGATCCAACGACGCTGGATCATCAATGGTCGTCAGATCTCCAGGATCGCGTCCTTCGCAAATCGCCTGGATCGTGCGGCGCAGCATTTTTCCGGATCGCGTTTTTGGCAATTGCGAGACAAACCAGACGTGCGCCGGGCGGCCAAAGTTGCCAATCTGGCTGTCCACCAGCGCCATAATCGCCTTCTCTTGCGAGTGCGCCACATCACGATCTTCCAGACTGTCGCTCTCTTTCGGAATGACAAACGCCACCGCCACCTGCCCTTTCAGCGCATCTTTCACCCCAACCACCGCCACTTCGGCAACGCCCGGATGGCTGGAGATACTCTCTTCAATCTCGCGCGTCCCCAGCCGATGCCCGGCAACGTTAATTACATCGTCAGTGCGCCCGAGAATAAAGTGATAACCGTCAGCGTCACGGATGCCCCAGTCAAAGGTGGCGTACACCGGGCGGGAAAACAGCGACCAGTAAGTCTTCACAAAGCGGCCGTCGTCGCCCCAGATGGTCTGAATACACCCCGGCGGCAGCGGCCCTTCCACCACCAGCATCCCTTTCTCATTGACGCCACACGGTTCGCCGGTGACTTCATTAAGCAACTGCACGTTATAGCCATACATCGGCACGCCGGATTCGGTCTGCCAGTAGTTGTCGATGACCGGCACATCCAGCGTATAGCTCACCCAACTGGCGGTCGGCTCGTCCAGCGGTTCTCCAGCCAGATAGAGCACTTCCAGCGACGAGAGATCGTGTTTGCGAATTTCAGCGGTAGGGAATTTTTTCAGCACGCGAATGGCGGTCGGCGCTGAGAACATCCGGCTAACCTGATATTTCTCGACGATTTTCCACCACACGCCGCAGTCCGGCCAGGTCGGTAATCCTTCGTAAACGATAGTCGCCATCCCCGCCAGCAGCGGCGCGTAGACGATATACGAATGCCCCACCACCCAGCTGATATCCGAAGCACAAAAGAACACACCGCCCGCTTTGCCGCCAAAAATGGTGTCCATCGAGGTCGCCAGCGCCACCGCATATCCGCCGACGTCACGCTGCACGCCTTTAGGTTTGCCGGTCGTGCCGGAGGTGTAGAGAATGCAGGAGGTTTCGTTGGATTCCAGCCACGCCACCGGTACCCGCGCGCCGATGTGTTGATGGCGCAACGACGCGAAATCGACATCCCGCCCGCTGACGCGCGCCATTTTCGCCAGCCCGCGATCCACCAGCAAAACATGGCGCGGCTGGTGCTGCGCCTGACTTATCGCATCGTCGAGCAATTTTTTATAGGGAATGATTTTGCCACCGCGCGCTCCGGCATCAGCCGAGACAATCAGCACCGGTTTAGCATCATCAATTCGCGCCGCCACGCTGTGCGAGGCAAATCCACCAAACACCACCGAGTGAATAGCGCCAATGCGCGCGCAGGCCAGCAGAGTAATATGCGCTTCGGCAATCATCGGCATATACACCAGCACCCGATCGCCACGCTGCACGCCCAATGAACGCAACATTGAGGCCACCGCGTTCACTTCGTCATGCAGCTGGCGAAAGGTAAAGGTGCGCTCTTCTTCTGTTTCCGAAGAGACGGCAATCAATGCCAGTGCCTCTGGCTGTTTCTCCAGCCAGCGGTCGATAGCGTTGTGGCACAAATTGGTTCGGCCTTCACAAAACCAACGGGCAAACGGCGGATTGCTGTGGTCGAGCGTTTGCGTAAAGGGCGTCTGCCAGTCAATACGCCGGGCCTGCTCGGCCCAGAACTGCTCCGGTTCGTTAATCGAACGCTGATAAAATTCGCTAAAAGACATAATGCTCTCCTGTTGAACTTACGCCTTACCGCTGTTTGCTTAAATGACGTACAGGTCGAGATACTCATTGACCGGCATCTGTTCCAGGCGAGTTCTGTCGAGAGAAACCTCCAGAATGCGCTGCTGTTGGCGAGTCGGGAACTGGCGCGCGAGATTGATTTTGAATTTATCGACCAGTTTCGGAATACCATCCTGACGGCGGCGAGCATGACCAATGGGGTACTCCACCACCACTTCTTCAAATCGTGTGCCGTCGGTGAACTCAAGGGTAATGGCATTGGCGATGGCGCGTTTTTCCGGGTCGTGGTAGTCAGCGGTAAATACCGGATCTTCAAAGCAATTGATCTTCTCGCGCAGGGCGTCAATGCGTTTATCTTGCGCAACGTTGTCCTCGTAATCTGCCGCCGTTAAGCGCCCGAATAGCAGCGGGATCGCCACCATGTACTGAATGCAGTGATCGCGGTCTGCCGGGTTATTGAGCGGTCCTTTTTTGTCGATGATGCGAATACAGGCTTCGTGGGTGCGAATGGTCACTTTTTCGATATCCGCCGCCGTTTTGCCTGCTGCCTGCATCTGTTCATAGAGCGTCATCGCCGCTTCAACTGCCGTCTGGGAGTGGAACTCCGCCGGGAAGGAGATTTTGAACAGCACATTTTCCATCACGTAAGAACCGTAAGGACGCTGGAAGCGGAACGACTCACCTTTAAAGGAGACGTCGTAGAAGCCCCACACAGGCGCAGTCAGGGCTGACGGGTAACCCATTTCGCCCGTTTTCGCCATCAGTGCCAGACGTACCGCGCGGGAAGTGGCATCGCCCGCCGCCCAGGATTTACGCGTGCCGGTGTTCGGCGCATGGCGATAGGTGCGCAGCGACTGACCGTCCCCCCACGCCAGCGAAACAGCGTTGAGGGTTTCCTCGCGGGTCAGGCCAAGCATTTCGGCGACCACGGCGGTGGAAGCCACTTTCACTAACAGAACGTGGTCGAGGCCAACGCGGTTAAAGGAGTTTTCCAGCGCGATGCAGCCCTGAATTTCATGGGCTTTGATCATTGCGGTCAGCACCTGTTTCATGGTCAACGGCGCTTTGCCGCTGGCGACCGCGTTGCGCGAAAGCCAGTCCGCCGTTGCCAGAATGCCGCCGAGGTTGTCGGAAGGATGGCCCCACTCCGCCGCCAGCCAGGTATCGTTGAAATCGAGCCAGCGGATCATCGCGCCAATGTTAAATGCCGCCTGGACGGGGTCGAGCTGAAACTGAGTTCCGGGGACGCGCACGCCGTTGGGTACGACGGTGCCAGGAACAATTGGCCCCAGAAGTTTTTTACAGGCTGGGTATTCGAGAGCTTCCAGACCGCAGCCGAGCGTGTCGAGCAGGCAGTAATGTGCGGTGTCGTAGGCTACTTTGGAGCTGATTTCGTAGTTCATCACGTAATCGACGATATCAACGATTACACGATCAAATTCCGGGCGGATGTTGTTGATTTGAGCTGACATTGGGTACGTTTCCTTATTGTTATTCGTAGAGGTTTACTGGCGCTTATCCAGCGCGACAAACTGGCGGTCTTCCGGTCCAACATAATTGGCGGAAGGACGGATAATTTTGTTGTCCTGACGTTGTTCGATAATGTGCGCCGCCCAGCCGGTGACGCGGGCGATAACAAACAGTGGGGTGAACATCTCGGTGGGAACGCCCATCATGTTGTAGGAAACAGCGGAGAACCAGTCGAGATTGGGGAACATCTTTTTGCTCTCCCACATCACCGTTTCCAGGCGATCGGCGATGTTGTACATCTTCAGCGAGCCGCCTTCCTGCGAGAGCTGCTTCGCCACGCGTTTGATCACCTGATGACGCGGGTCGGCGATGGTATAAACCGGATGACCAAAACCAATGACTACTTCTTTGTTTTCCACCCGCTTGCGGATATCGGCTTCGGCTTCGTCCGGCGTTTCGTAGCGTTGCTGGATCTCCAGCGACACTTCATTCGCCCCGCCGTGTTTCGGCCCGCGCAGTGCGCCAATCGCGCCAATAATCGCGGAATACATATCAGAGCCAGTACCCGCAATCACCCGACTGGTAAAGGTGGAGGCGTTAAACTCGTGTTCGGCGTACAGCACCAGCGAGATATGCATCGCCTTTTCCCAGCTTTGCGACGGCTTTTCGCCATGCAGCAGATGCAGGAAGTGACCGCCGATGGAGTCGTCATCGGTTTCCGGCTGGATGCGTTCGCCGTTGTGGCTGTAGTGATACCAATAAAGGAGAATCGAGCTAAGTGATGCCAGCAGTTTGTCGGCAATATCCCGCGCGCCAGAGACGGTATGTCCCTCTTTTTCTGGCAGCGTGCAGCCGAGCGCGGAAACGCCGGTGCGCATAACATCCATCGGGTGCGACGCCGCTGGTAAGGCTTCCAGCACGGTACGCACGTTAGCCGGTAAACCGCGCAGGGCTTTCAGTTTCGTTTTGTAAGCGGCGAGTTCGTCACGGGTCGGCAGTTTGCCGTGGATCAGCAGATGCGCCACTTCTTCAAATTCGCAATGTTTCGCCAGATCAAGAATATCGTAGCCGCGGTAATGCAAGTCATTGCCGCTTTTACCCACGGTGCAGAGCGCCGTATTGCCCGCCGAAACGCCAGAAAGTGCCACAGATTTTTTCGGTTTAATGACATGGGTACTGTTTTGCAGGATCGTTGTGTCGCTCATATTGTCCTCGTCATTGTTATCATTTGTAGGGTCGAGATTGTTGTCGGATGCGACGCCATCCGTCTTATCCGACCTACAGTTCAGTGCACCTCGTAGGCCTGATAAGTCGCGTCAGCGACGCATCAGGCATCGGCTGTCGAATACAATCAACGGGCGTTTTTTATTTCACTTGGCTACGGGCAAACAGGTTGTCGAGCTTCTCTTCGTACTGGTAGTAGTTGATGCTTTCGTACAGCTCGTTGCGGGTCTGCATGGTGTCGATGACGCTTTTCTGCGTGCCTTCCTGGCGCAGGACGTTGTAGACATGTTCAGCGGCGCGGTTCATGGCGCGGAACGCTGAAAGTGGGTACAGCGCCATTGCGACATGGGCGCTGCGTAATTCGTCGGTGGTAAACAGCGGTGTTGCGCCAAATTCGGTAATGTTGGCGAGGATCGGCACCTGCACCGCATCGGCAAACTGGCGATACATGGCGAGTTCGGTAATCGCCTCCGGGAACAACATCTCGGCACCCGCTTCAACATAGGCCTGCGCACGCTCGATCGCCGCATCCAGCCCCTCTACCGCCAGAGCATCGGTGCGCGCCATGATCACAAAATCAGGATCGGTTTTCGCATCCACCGCCGCGCGGATCCGATCCACCATCTCTTCTTTCGAGACGATCGCTTTATTCGGACGATGACCGCAGCGTTTCGCACCAACCTGATCTTCAATATGCAATCCTGCCGCACCGGCTTTAATCATCGATTTCACGGTGCGCGCCACGTTAAAGGCCGAAGAACCAAAACCGATATCCGCATCCACCAGCAGCGGCAGCGAACAAACGTCGGTGATACGGCGAATGTCGGTCAGCACATCATCAAGGGTAGAAATACCGAGATCGGGCAGCCCCAGCGAACCTGCCGCCACGCCACCGCCAGAAAGATAAATTGCCTGATATCCGGCACGCTGCGCCAACAGCGCATGATTAGCGTTGATGGTGCCAACAATCTGCAATGGATTTTCTTTAGTCAGTGCAGCGCGAAACGCTTTACCTGGAGAGTGTAGAGACATAGCCCATCCTTTGTTATCAACTTGTTATTTGCGTTGATAAAGACAAAGCAAGGGGTGTGCCACAATTGCCTTAATAAAATTAAATGTTTAATTTCAATTTGTTAGAGATAAAGTCATGAACTAATCCGCAAATATGCGTTTCAGTTAACGTTTCAGGCAATGTTTCACCGCGTTTCATTGCAACAATTATGAAACAAGACTAAACCCAATATTCGGTTTCTTAACTTTGCGGTGCGCTATGGCACATCCACCACGGCTTAATGACGACAAACCGGTTATCTGGACGGTATCTGTAACGCGCCTGTTCGAGCTGTTTCGCGATATCAGCCTCGAGTTTGATCACCTGGCGAACATTACCCCTATTCAGCTTGGCTTTGAAAAAGCAGTGACCTACATCCGCAAGAAACTGGCAAACGAACGCTGTGACGCCATCATCGCGGCTGGCTCTAACGGCGCGTACCTGAAAAGCCGCCTGTCAGTGCCAGTTATTTTGATTAAACCGAGCGGCTACGATGTGTTACAGGCACTGGCAAAAGCCGGAAAACTCACCTCTTCTATCGGCGTTGTCACCTATCAGGAAACCATTCCAGCGCTGGTGGCGTTTCAAAAAACCTTTAATTTGCGCCTCGACCAACGTAGCTACATTACCGAGGAAGACGCACGCGGGCAGATTAACGAGCTAAAAGCTAACGGCACCGAAGCGGTGGTCGGCGCAGGGCTGATTACCGATTTGGCAGAAGAAGCCGGAATGACCGGAATTTTTATCTATTCCGCCGCCACCGTGCGCCAGGCGTTCAGCGATGCGCTGGATATGACGCGCATGTCGTTACGCCATAACACTCACGATGCCACCCGCAACGCCCTGCGTACTCGTTACGTGCTGGGCGATATGCTCGGTCAATCACCACAGATGGAACAAGTACGGCAGACTATTTTGCTGTATGCCCGCTCCAGTGCGGCGGTGTTGATTGAGGGGGAAACGGGGACGGGCAAAGAGCTGGCGGCCCAGGCGATTCATCGGGAATATTTTGCCCGCCACGATGCGCGACAGGGCAAAAAGTCGCATCCGTTTGTTGCCGTCAACTGCGGGGCGATTGCCGAATCGCTGCTGGAAGCAGAACTGTTTGGCTATGAGGAAGGGGCGTTTACCGGCTCGCGACGCGGAGGTCGCGCCGGGCTGTTCGAAATTGCCCACGGCGGTACGCTGTTTCTGGATGAGATTGGCGAAATGCCGCTACCTTTGCAGACCCGGCTGCTGCGGGTGCTGGAAGAAAAAGAGGTCACCCGCGTCGGCGGGCATCAGCCTGTTCCGGTAGATGTACGGGTCATTAGCGCCACTCACTGCAATCTGGAAGAAGATATGCAGCAAGGACGTTTTCGCCGTGATCTGTTTTATCGGCTGAGTATTTTGCGTCTGCAATTGCCACCACTGCGCGAGCGGGTGGCGGATATTCTTCCGCTGGCGGAAAGCTTTTTGAAAGTGTCTCTGGCGGCGCTCTCCGCCCCGTTTTCTGCCGCATTACGCCAGGGATTACAGGCAAGCGAAACCGTGCTGGTGCACTACGACTGGCCAGGCAATATTCGTGAACTGCGCAATATGATGGAACGACTGGCGCTGTTTTTAAGTGTGGAACCGACGCCGGATTTAACGCCGCAGTTTATGCAACTGCTACTGCCGGAACTGGCGCGCGAGTCGGCGAAAACTCCCGCTCCACGCTTACTGACACCACAACAGGCACTGGAGAAATTTAATGGCGATAAAACAGCAGCGGCGAATTATTTAGGCATCAGCCGGACGACGTTCTGGCGGCGGCTGAAAAGCTGAACTGCCGAATGCAGCGCGAACGCTTTATCCGGCATAAATTTCAATAGATGATCACCGATAAACTTACGCATCGGAGATGTTTACATAGGATTCAGAATTACTTCTTCTTATAAATATTTGCCGTGCCGTGGATCTTATTGTCAGTTTGACCGGAGGTCAGTACCAACACATCAGCCCCTTTTTCATCCGCTTTTTTGATCAAATCTTCTTTTGCATCTGCAGTCGACATTTCATTGCTGGTTGAAATATCACCTATTTTTTCATACTGCGATTCAACTTTTTCAAATTCCGCTTTGGTCATCAATTCAGCGGCATAGACATTGGTAACGGCTAACGCTAACGCACCGACTAACATTTTAGAGATTATTTTCATATTACGGCTCCAGAGTTGTTATCACACTATCACCCACCCACATTATTGGGTTGATTAATAATTAGTTCAGTCAGGGCATAAACGCCAGTAACCGGAAATAAGACACTTTGTGATCTCTCTCGCACCCGATTATTTTTGGTAGAAATATGATGCAGTTAGTTCACTTATTTATGGATGAAATCACTATGGATCCTTTGCATGCCGTTTACCTGACCGTAGGACTGTTCGTGATTACTTTTTTTAATCCGGGAGCCAATCTCTTTGTGGTAGTACAAACCAGCCTGGCTTCCGGTCGACGCGCAGGGGTGCTGACCGGGCTGGGCGTGGCGCTGAGCGATGCATTTTATTCCGGGTTGGGTTTGTTTGGTCTTGCAACGCTAATTACGCAGTGTGAGGAGATTTTTTCGCTTATCAGAATCGTCGGCGGCGCTTATCTCTTATGGTTTGCGTGGTGCAGCATGCGCCGCCAGTCAACACCGCAAATGAGCACACTACAACAACCGATTAGCGCCCCCTGGTATGTCTTTTTTCGCCGCGGATTAATTACCGATCTCTCTAACCCGCAAACCGTTTTATTTTTTATCAGTATTTTCTCAGTAACATTAAATGCCGAAACACCAACATGGGCACGTTTAATGGCCTGGGCGGGGATTGTGCTCGCATCAATTATCTGGCGAGTTTTTCTTAGTCAGGCGTTTTCTTTGCCCGCTGTGCGTCGTGCTTATGGGCGTATGCAACGCGTTGCCAGTCGGGTTATTGGTGCAATTATTGGTGTATTCGCGCTACGCCTGATTTACGAAGGGGTGACGCAGCGGTGAGCAGATAATTTACTCTCTACGTAATCAACCTGATTTGCCGAATCACGGCCATCGGCGATGATAGCCCCCGTAATGCGTGGTCCTTATTTCCGATAAGTTTACTTGAGTCTTTAGCTTCCCATTTCAGCCCACTCTCCCCTGTGTGGGCTTTTTTCATTGGTCTGCCCCATCCTGAATAGCCAAACAATGGCAATGTTCCACTTTGCAGGGATGATAATAAGGGGATCTGATTCAGAAGAGTTTTGAAAAGTTGGACCGCCATCGAGGCCTCGAACCCCGTACCATACAACAATCCTGGTTGTCGTCTGCTCTTCCTGATGAGCTAATGGCGGTTTTTGATATGAGCCTTACAGCATATTTTCTGTCAGGCTTGAGTGCGATGCGTAAGATACAGAAAAGACCCCACACAAACATGATGGAATTATGATTTTTTTCATATGAATGTCAACCAACACATTCACAAAACATCTGCATGAGATCATTTTTTATACACCGCATGGCTGCGAAACCACTACTGGTGCTTTTTTAAGCGAAGTGTCGCCGATCACAACAAAATATCGGCGAAAAAAGAGATGGAATGCCAGTTGGCATACAGATATACAGATGAAATGATTACCTGCATTGCGATTCACTCTCAGGTGGAATAACAACTTGCAGGTGGAACCCTTTCTGAACTAAAGAGTGTAGCGGATTTTAACGTGCTTATTTACAGGATAATATCTGTCGCCTAATTCCTGGACTCTATTAGATATCCATTGATTTAATCGCGCATCATCTCTGTATGTTTTTACGTCCAGAACAGAGAGCAATAACATCACCAGTGATTCAGGAAAAACAGGGTAGATATTTTTTAAGTGTAATAATAATCCATGCGCAAGCGCCTGCTTAATGGGCGCGTCTGTCTCCGGAATAGACGACATTTCGCGAAGCCATTTTTCCACATGCATACACTCTTTCCCTTTAGGGAAAATTCTCAGCAAAGGCATATGGTGTTCAAGAAGAATACATTTGCAATCTGTTCGCACTGAATCGATAAACTGCACTAATTTCTTAAGCCCGGTAAAGCGTCCAGCCTGCACGTTTGCTTTAATATCAAGAAACGCATCATCCTGGTCATATACCCAAACTGTCCCTTTTTGATTTTCAAGTATGCGAAAAACAAACTTAACCGGGTGATCAGGGTAATCCATCCAGTCATAAAATCCAGGGAAATCATTAAACTGCACATTTATGGTGAGTGCGTTATCGTCTGACCACTCACAGTCTCGTACGGCAGCCATGAGATGAATGAGTTTGTCGTCATCGACTAAATCATCACGACAATCATAAGGATAATCATAATATTGTTTAATCAAAACCTTGAATATATCGACACAGGAAACCAGGGAGCTTTTGATATCCTCTGGTAACTGATTGTTTTTAACCGTATTAAGTATGCTTTGTTGCGTATATGGCATCAAATTATTGTGCGGAGCTTTTAATGATATCATCGCGATCTCTCTTAAATAAAAATAAACGTCGCAGATAATAAAGCTCTGATTAAACCAGGCACTATCAGAAATCGCTCATAACTAACGTGTGAAGTATTGTGTACTGGAGGGAGTTAATTTAACAATTTGAATTTACGTTATAGGTTTTACTGCTACTTTGATATTATTTCGCTCTCCTTAACTAAAAAGTTAAGTGGAGAGCGAAGTTAATATGTTAAACCACAGCATATTTATTAATTTTTTCAGTCTGTTAGTGTGCGATTATCGATAACAAAACGATATTTCACATCACCGCGCAGCATTCGCTCATAGGCTTCATTAATTTGATCGGCCCGAATCATCTCTATATCAACCACAATGCCATGTTCGGCGCAAAAATCGAGCATCTCCTGAGTTTCTGGAATGCCGCCAATCATAGAACCGGCTATCGCACGGCGTTTCATGATCAGGTTGAAAACTTCCGGCGATTTATGCGGTGTCGCAGGCGCACCAACCAGCGTCATGGTGCCATCACGCTTCAGCAAGGTGGTAAAATCGTCGAGATTATGTGGCGCAGCTACTGTATTCAAAATGAAATCGAAACTCTTCAGATGAGCCGCCATCTCATCGGCATTGCGTGAGTTAACAACTTCATCGGCCCCCAGGGCTTTTGCCGCTTCGCGTTTTGCCTCAGAAGTGGTAAATGCCACCACATGTGCCCCCATCGCGTGGGCCAGCTTAATCCCCATATGTCCCAGACCGCCGATGCCGACCACGCCCACTTTTTTACCCGGCCCGGCCTGCCAGTGACGTAGCGGCGAATACGTGGTGATCCCTGCACACAACAAAGGAGCCACCGCCGCCAGCTGCTCTTGCGGGTGACGAATACGCAGAACATATCGCTCATGAACGACGATCTGTTGTGAGTAGCCGCCCAGAGTATGGCCCGGTTCGTCCGGCGTCGGCGAGTTATAGGTGCCGGTCATGTGATCACAGTAGTTTTCCAACCCGTCTTCACACTCTTCGCAATGTTTACAACTGTCGACAATGCAGCCGACACCGACCAGATCGCCCGGCGCATATTTTTCTACCTGATCACCAACGGCTACCACACGCCCCACAATTTCATGACCCGGCACGCAGGGGTAAACCGTCCCCGCCCACTCGGAACGGACCTGGTGGAGATCGGAATGGCAAACGCCACAGTAAGCGATTTCGATTTTGACATCATTCGGTCCCGGTTCACGCCGGGTGATATCCATCGGTTCAAGTGGTTGTTTAGCGGAATATGCACTAACAGCTTTGATCTTCATTGTCTTTACTCCTGATTAGCTATGTGTATTTGGCGACGCCTGATATGTCATCGCGGCAAAACGCGTCCATTGAATATAGCCAATATTTAAACCACCCGATCCAGCCCCAACATGCCGCGAGCCTGAATGAAACAGAGCAGCAACGTTCCCCATAAGGCGAGCGCCTGTAAGTGTGATATTTGCTATCTGTAAAAGACTAAAATCGGCAAAACTGATGATCTTTTCACGTAGACAAATAGTTATCTACACAACGTCAATAAGGGCATATTCCTCAAAGATAATGTCCATTTCTGCCGACACACTCATATTCAGATTGCCCCACTCTCTGGGGCTTAAATCTCTTACTATTCACCGTTGCAGGCGTTTCAAATGCGCATCAACCTGCCACACTCCCCCACACCAGTTGCCCTTTATGGAACGTTGCGGTTCTCGGCGAGATACGCGCCACCGCCTCGGCGGAACAGGAGGCGTCCACCAGCACAAAGCTGGCGTCATCCTGCGCTTTTGGCCATACACGCTCGCCTTTTTCATTCAGCGGCAATACATCGCCAGTGGCTAAAAACAGCGAGCGGGAGAGGTTCTGTTCGTTAGGACGAATATAGAGCTGCGCGTACAGATTGGCTTTTTCCAGCATGTCGCCCAGACCATAAGGCGACCAGTGGTCGATAACGCTGTCAGTGCCAGTCATCACTTTTACGCCTTTGTCGTGCAACTGTTTGAGCGGCATATGCAGCGTGCCAATCGGCACCGTCGAGGCGATAGAAATTTGTTGCACCGCCATCCGGTGCGCCAGTTCATCTACCTGTTGTTCGTTGAGCGTTGCCAACGCAAAGGCGTGACTGATGGTCAGCTTGCCCTTCAGCTGTGGCGTTTTCTCTACCGTTTCAACCATATAATTGATGGCTGCCACACCTGCCGGAGTGGTTTCGTGCAGGTGAATATCGACGCCTTTGTCGTAGTCCAGCGCAATCTGGAACATGGTATCGAGGGATTTTTCCATCGCGCCATCAACACTGGTCGGGTCCAGCCCGCCGACGTAATGCGCGCCCGCCTGCATTGCTTCACGCATTAAAGGTTCCGATTTCGACAGCAGCAAACCGTGCTGCGGGAAGGCGACAATTTCACACTCAAAGCCCGCCTGACGTCGCGCCAGCACCGCCTGCAAATTTTGCAGATTTTTCAGGCCGGAAACCGGTTCGATATTGCAGTGGCTGCGGGCAATGGTGGTGCCTTTCGACTGCAATAAATCGATCAGTTTCTCCGCCCGTTCCTGAGTGTACGGTTGCAACTCCGGCAGCATTTTCTGCTCAAGCTTAATCATGTCCTGGATGGTGGTGCCTGCCGGACGATTGAGCGAGCGCCACGGCCCGCCGTAAAAGGTTTTGTCGAGATGAATATGCATGTCGCGGGTGGTGGGCAGCATCAGCTTATCGCCAGCGTCATAGTGCGGCAGCGTGGCATCCGGGTGCTGCTTATTCTCGCGCAGCGCAACAATTTTGCCGTTCTGAATCTCCACGGTCTGGCGCGCCGTGCGGGTCTGCACCGCCACGCCATTTTCGTAGTCAAATCCAGTTTCCAGCAGCACGTTGTCGAGATAGTAATGCGGGTCAGTGATTTTCATGGTGTTATTTGCGTCGCAGTGGGTTGTGCCAGAGACTGCCGCATGGGCGAGCGGCACAGAGGTACCAAACAGCGCGGCGGCGGTGACCATCTTACCGCTCTGGCTCAGAAATTCACGGCGGCTATTATTTTCTTTCATCTTACGTCCTTACGTTTTAATAATATGGGTGCCCGTTTCGCCACGCAGCGCCGCGGGCAGGCATTCCGGCGTGGTGATAATCACTTCTTTGCCGCCCTGTTCCAGGAACGTCAGGCTGGCGATGATTTTTGGCAACATGCTGCCGGGTGGGAAATGCCCTTCCTGCATATAGCGGGTCATAGTGGCAATATCTACGCGATCCAGCGCCTGCTGCTGCGGTTTGCCAAAGTGGATACAGACTTTTTCGACGCCGGTGGTGATCACCAGAATGTCGGCGTGAATTTCACGGGCCAGCAGCGCGGTAGAGAGATCTTTGTCGATAACCGCGTCCACGCTTTGGTAATCCCCCGCTTCAGTACGCACTACCGGAATTCCACCGCCGCCCGCGCCAATTACGACAAAACCTTGTTGGATCAGCGCCTTAATGGCAGGTGCCTCGACAATACGTTTCGGTTCCGGCGAGGCGACCACGCGGCGATAGCCCCGTCCGGCATCTTCAACAAAACACCAGTCAGGGTTTGCCTTTTGTAGTTCGTCACACTGGCTTTCACTGAAGAATGCACCAATGGGCTTGGTGGGATGGGCAAAACCTGGATCGTTTTTATCCACTTCCACCTGAGTCACCACGGTGACGGCTTTCTTCTCGCCGTGACGCGCCAGCCGGTTATTCAGCGCCTGTTGGATCAGATAGCCGATGCCGCCCTGCGTATCTGCCACACAGTTCGCCAGCGGCGTTAAGGGCAGCCCTTCGCGCTCGTGGGCAATCTCCGCACGGCGTAAATCCAGCCCGACCTGCGGCCCGTTGCCGTGGGTCAGCACAATGTCGTAATCGGAAGCCAGCATTTCCAGCACCGTATCGGCGACGGCTTTCACCGCCTCCGCCTGATGCTCAATCGACTGGCTGGCGTTATCTTTGATAATGCTGTTGCCACCAATGGCAACGACCACAAGCTCTTTCATGTTGTTATGTCCGCTACAGAGGGTGATGGGGTTATGACCAACGCCAGACTGCCTGATGCGCTACGCTTATCAGGCCTACAATTCTCGCGCCACTCGTAGGCCGGATAAGGCGTTCACGCCGCATCCGGCAATGGTGACAAATGCCTGATGCGCTACGCTTATCAGGCCTACAAATTCTCGCGCCATCCGTAGGCTGGATAAGGCGTTCACGCCGCATCCGGCAATGGTGACAAATGCCTGATGCGACGCTCGCGCGTCTTATCAGGCCTACAATTCTTGCGCCACTCGTAGGCCGGATAAGGCGTTCACGCCGCATCCGGCAGAGACAACGCGCACTTTGCAGGTCAGACGCCGTAACGTTCGCACCAGCCAAGAATGGCTTTCTCGAAGCAGGCAAAAGGTGGATGCACAATGCCCGCACCAATCATGCCGACGCCCGCATCTTTATGGGCGATGGCGGTGTTGATCACCGGCAGAATGCCGCTGCTACCCACGCGGGTGATGTCGATTGCCGACGGCACGCCCATAAAACCGAGCAGCGGAATGGTGACGTTGGGGTTTTCACCGAGGGTGATTTCGCGCATCTGACGGGAGAAATCAATAGCTTCTTCCACCGTGCCGCCCACCAGCGCAACGATTGCAGGCGCGGTCGCCATAGCAAATCCGCCAATGCCGTAGGTTTCAGTGATGGCACTATCGCCGATATCCAGCCCCGAATCTTCCGGCTTATAACCGGCAAACATCGGCCCGATCACCTGCTGCGCCGGGCCGGTAAACCATTGCCCCGGCAGGCCGCTGACCCGCAGGCCGAACTCGACGCCGTTACGCGCCATGGTGGTAACGACGGTGCTGTATTCGATGCCGTGCGCCGCATTCATCGCCGCTTTACACATCGCCATCCACGTCGGGCCGGAGAAGTAGTCGCTGCTGGCGACAAACTCAAACACTTCGCGCTGTTGCTCGACGGAGTAGCCCGCCTGAATAATTCCCGGCATCAGCGCCTGAATCAGCAGCGTCGTCCCGGCGTTATTGCGGTTATGGCACTCATCGCCCATATGCAGCGCCTGCGCCAGCATTAAGCGCAGATCGATCTCACCGATAATTTTCATCGCGTCGCGCAGCATTGGCCCCTGCACATCGCGCATCCAGTTGAGGCGGTCGATCACGCTCTGGTCGTTAGCGCCCATACGCAAAATCTTCGCCATCTGCTCGCTCATATTGGTGTAAGCGATGTTGCCGTAGGTTTTGTTTTTCACGATATGCATAAACATCGAGGCCGAGGTAACACCCGCCATCGATCCCACACAGTCGTGTTCGTGGCACGGCGAGAAGGTGATCTCCCCGGAGGCCGCCAGGTCAGCCGCCTCGTCGAGATCTTTCGCCAGTCCTTCGAACACCAGCGCTCCGGTGACCGCGCCTTTCATCGCGCCGCACATTTTTTCCCAGGTGATCGGCGGCCCGGCGTGAAGAATGGTTTTCGGCGTCATGCCCGGCACCACGTTAATCGCCTGATCAAAACCAATCAGCACCGGATGCGACTGGATAATGCGCTCCAGCGCCTGCTGGTTAGCGGCGGCGATTTTGTCTGCCAGCGGCGAATCGGCAATGTTATCCAGCGCCTGCACCACCTGCATATTGCCCTGCCCCGGCGGCGTCCAGTCGAGTTGAGTCACTTCTACATGCTGCTTTTTCAGGTCATCGCTAAACATGGCGATGCCGACGTTAATAACGTTCAATGGTTGGCTAAACAGTGACTGGCTCATCAGGCTTCCTCCCCTTTGCAGATAAATTCACGCGCCAGCAATCCGGTATTGGTGCTGCTGCTCGCCAGAATCACTCCGGCATCAAGCAGCATCTGGCTTTGTTGTTCTAACGATGGCGTATCAAGATCGGTACCCAGCACATAGGCGAGAATGATCAACTCGCGTCCTTCGGCAGCGGCGATCACTTTCGCTTCTTTGATCGCCTCGATGGTGGAGCCGACCGGATCTTCATGCGATCCAAATCCGAGCACAAAATCCATCACGATCACCGCCACTTCTGGATCGCGCGCCTCTTCGATCAAGCGACTGATGCGGTTGGTGGGGTCAATCATTGGATGCGGCTTGCCGTTGGTGAAGTCATCATCGCCAAAATCGAGGAAGGTGTGTTTGATGCTGCGGTTGATATCTTTCAGGCGGAATTCCGGATCGGGCTGGATATTGCTGTAGACATCGCCATGTTTTTCCATCACCGCGAACATGGTTTCGTCGCACAACGTGCCGCCGCAGAACAGGCCACGAATGTATTTCTGCTGCGGTTGCAGACGCGCACGCACATCCGCAATCAACGGCTGGTTAAGCGTATGCAGGTCGAGATTTTCCTGTTTCACGCCGGAGAGCATCACCGCTTTTAGCGCCGCCTCTTTGCTGCCGCGGGCAAACTGTAGCCCCTGCTCATCCACCGGCGTTTCAACGCGACCGAGGAAGCAGACCACCACCGGCTTGCGGCAGGCACGTGCGCGTTCCAGCACTTTGCGGGCCACCGCAGGCGCGGGAGGTTTTGAAATCAGCGCGATAATTTCAGTTTGCGGATCGTTTTCCAGCATCCCGATGGCGTCGAGCATCATCAGGCCGCCGATTTTCTCGCTCAGGTCGCGCCCGCCGGTGCCGATGAGTTGCGAAACGCCGCCGCCAAATTCATGAATGCGGACGCTCAGCTCCTGGCTGCCGGTGCCGGATGCGCCAACAATACCGATGTTGCCGCGACGCACGGCGTTACCAAAACAGAGCGCCGCGCCGTTGATAATCGCCGTGCCACAGTCTGGCCCCATCATCAGCAGCCCTTTTTCGTGGGCCAGTTGCTTGAGCGCCAGTTCATCTTCAACTGAGACGTTATCGGAAAACAGCATCACGTTGAGATCGTTTTGCAGCGCCTGACGCGCTTCGCGAGCGGCAAACAAACCGTTGACCGAAATCACCGCCAGGTTACTTTCCGGGATATGCTTTTTGGCGCTGGCAATAGTGGCGTAACGCGCCTCGTGCGAGCCGCTTTGCGCTTTGGTGTTGAACAGTTCTTCAATCTCCACCAGCAACTGCTCGTTGTCCGCACCCGATTTACCATTGATGACAATCATCAGGTCACCGTTTTTCGCCTGCTCCAGTTCCGGCGTCAGCAGTCCTAAATTCTTCAGCACGCCTTTGTTCATTTCGGTCGCCATCGCCACAAATGCCTGCTCGACGCCGTCGAGTTTATTTGCACGCGTGGAGATAGACATCAGCGAGACAGAATCAAAATAGGTATTCGGTTTAATGACTATTTTAACTGACATAATTCCCTCCGTAGGTTTGGCTCAGCGCACAACCATCGGCCATGCCATACAGCATGTCGCAGCCGGAACTGGAGCCAATATGTTTAATTTTTTCTATTGCCTGAGTTGCGTTCCCAGGGATGTCATAAATAATGTTGTGAATAAAACGATGAATATTTTCCCGGCAGCGTTGTTGTAATGCGGCTTCCAGCGTTATGGCACTTAATAACGTGGTATTATTTCTGCCGCGTTGCAGACCGAGATAAAATTCCTCTTTGTATTTTTCCGCCGGATGTCCGGAAATAAATAAAATAAGTACCAGTCCGGTCAGATAATCATCGGCTGATGGCGTAAGGCCAATCCCTAACCCCATCATACTGGCGACCGCTGAGGCGATATTTTGTTTATCGTTTACGGCCTGAATAACTGCCCGTCGTTTAATATGTAATTCTTTATTTAACGCCTGATAAAACGGATTATCGCCGCGATAATTAAACAGGGTTTCATTTTCCCCCAGGTGCTGATGAATAATGTCGTGCCACTGTTGCCAGGCGATAAGGTGAAAATTCACAGCAGTCATTTGCAAGGTTGGGGACAGCCAACGCCGACAACGACTCATCTCTATATGAAGATGTTGACCAACCGTAATGCCTTGATCGTCAAACTGAACCTTATCACCATGCCGGAAAAGATCATCAAAGTGAGTGAGTGCCAACCGACAACTGTTTGGCGCATTGTCGTACTCTTCACAAAGCAGCGTCAGCAACTGCTGGCGGGCCGGGAGTGCGATATTTACCGCTCTGGCAAAGACCTGTTCAACCTGTCCTTGCCCCCGCTGCGCCAGAAAATCTGCATCCGCAGTTAGCGCCCACACACACCGTTTTTCTGGTGTGTTGATAGCCAGCCTCCCGGGTTATGCGCCTGCGGCAATCAGCAACTGAGCAATCTCTTCAAAGCCCCGTTCCCGCGCCAGTTCCAGCGGCGTTTTGCCATATTTATCCGTCATGTGCGGACTGGCACCGTGTTCCAGCAATAGCTGGACAATCGCCTGCTGTTTAATACCGCCATCATTAAGCACAATCGCTTCCAGTAGCGGCGTCCAGCCTACATGGTTGGTCTGGTTAACGTTAATTTCCGTATGCGCCAAAAGCTCTTTTACAATACTTAAATGGCCTTTTTCACAGGCAGGCGTCAGGCCGACACCGCCAAAACGGGTTACGCAATTAAGATCAGGTTTAGCCGGTAAAATAATTCGTAGTAGCGTTAAATCATCGTTCAGACAGCTAATTAAAAAAGGATTTAAACAGGTATGATCTTGCTTATTAATATCCGCTCCGGCATCAATTAATGCCTGAACGCAAGCATATTGCTGATATAAACTTGCCAGCGTAATTGCCGTTTTCCCCTGACGATCGCAGGTATTAATATCGACACCCAGCGCAAGGCAGGTTTTTACTTTATCGATATCACCCTGTTGTGCAGCCAATAAATAGTCGGCAGGTAGATTTTTTATACTCATTCACATTCCCCTGGTTTTTGTGGCTGTTTTCGATGAATTGAGAATAGCAACGATAATCTGATAAAAGAACCCGCTTAAATTTAATTCGCCGTATTTCGCCTTTTTGTTGAATGATGTTCAACAATCTTTTCGCAATGTGCGGTAGTGCAATATTTGTTTCTTTGACCCGATACCCTTTCACTCAATCAGGTTTTATTTCTCTATAGTCTGCACATGTAAGAGTAGCTTTCGTCCATGTCTAACCAGAGGGGAACAAGATGAACGGACTCACGGCAACGGGTGTCACCGTCGGTATTTGTGCAGGGCTTTGGCAGTTAGTGTCTTCACATGTCGGGCTCTCTCAGGGATGGGAATTATTAGGAACCATTGGCTTCGTCGCCTTTTGCAGTTTTTATGCCGCAGGCGGCGGTAAATCGGGGTTTATCAGAAGTCTGGCGGTTAATTATTCCGGGATGGTGTGGGCGTTTTTCGCCGCGCTGGCTGCCGGTTGGCTGGCCTCGGTGAGTGGGATTTCCGGGTTCTGGGCGAGCGTGATTACTACCGTGCCTTTCTCTGCAGTAGTGGTCTGGCAAGGGCGTTTCTGGTTACTGTCTTTTATTCCCGGAGGCTTTCTCGGCATGACGCTATTTTTTGCCAGCGGGATGAACTGGACGGTGACATTACTGGGTTTTCTGGCGGGTAACTGCGTGGGGATAATTTCAGAATATGGTGGACAAAAATTAAGCGAAGCGACGACTAAACGCGACGGGTATTAAAAGTTATTCAAAAATGATTATCTATCTTTAACCGATACCTCTACAGTCATAGCTGGAGAAATTCATAGTAGATAATGGCGAGAATGGTTTAATGAACTCAATTTTTACCGAAGAGAATCTGTTGGCATTTACTACCGCTGCGCGTTTTGGCAGCTTCAGTAAAGCCGCAGACGAGTTGGGTTTAACCACTTCCGCCATTAGCTACACCATCAAGCGTATGGAGACGGGGCTGGATGTGGTGCTGTTCACTCGCAACACCCGCAGCATTGAGTTAACCGAGTCCGGGCGTTATTTTTTCCGCAAAGCTACCGACCTGCTGAATGATTTTCACGCCATCAAACGCAGTATCGATACTATTTCGCAGGGCATAGAAGCACGGGTGCGCATTTGTATTAATCAGCTGCTTTATACGCCCAAACACACCGCGCGCTTATTACAGGTGCTGAAAAAGCAGTTTCCTACCTGCCAGATTACCGTGACGACCGAAGTGTATAACGGCGTCTGGGATGCGATTATTAATAATCAGGCCAATATCGCCATCGGCGCACCCGATACACTACTGGACGGCGGCGGTATTGATTACACTGAAATTGGCGCGATTCGCTGGGCTTTTGCTATCGCCCCGGATCACCCGTTAGCCTTTATGCCGGAACCCATCGCCGAAAGCCAACTGCGTCTCTACCCTAATATTATGGTGGAGGACACCGCGCATACGATTAATAAAAAAGTGGGCTGGTTGCTGCACGGGCAGGAGTCAATTCTGGTGCCAGATTTCAACACCAAATGTCAGTGCCAGATTTTAGGTGAAGGGATTGGTTTTTTGCCGGATTACATGGTCCGTGAGGCGATGACGCAATCCCTGCTGGTTACCCGACAAATCCATAATCCGCGCCAGGATTCGCGCATGTTACTGGCGACTCAGCATTCTGCTACGGGTCAGGTGACGCAGTGGATTAAAAAACAATTTGCGCCAAATGGCATATTAACGGGGATCTATCAGGATTTACTGCATCGGGAGAATTAATCGCTGCCAACCTCCCGATGCGCTGTGAATAGCGGTTTACATCAACCACCTGCTTTCATTACCCATTCAGAGATAAATTTATTACCCGGAACTGGCGGGGAGTACAAATAGCCCTGCAAAAAGTGAACGCCTTTACCGATCATTAAATCCGCCTGCTCCTGGGTTTCTACCCCTTCCGCTACGATACTCAGACCAGGCTTACGCGCCAGTTCGACAATATTGTCCACAATATGACCGGAGATTTCGTCGACACTCGCCATTTGCACAAACGACTTGTCAATTTTAATAAAATCGACCGGAAACGCCTGCAGATAACGATAGGTCGCATAACCCGTACCAAAGTCATCCAGCGCAAAGGTAATGTTGTGCTGATGAAGGCTGTCAAATATCGCTCTGGCTTCTGGCGTTACCGGAATAGGGTTACGTTCCGTTAGCTCGAGAACCAGTTTGATTTTATCGTTTCCTAATTTCTTGACCAGGTTCAGGCATTCTTTTTCAAATCCCGCGGCCAAAAAACAACCCGCCGAGACGTTGATACCAATATGGAAATTATCCGGCAGCAAATGTTTTACCGGCATCAGAATATCCGCAGTCTGTTTCATCAGTTGGCGGGTCATTATGACAATAAGACCGGATGACTCCGCCAGAGGAATAAACTGATCCGGTGGGATAATTCCCGTTTGTGGATGTTCCCAGCGGACAAGCACCTCACAGCCCGTCAGTACCCCAGTCTGCGCGCAGAAAACCGGTTGGATCCACGGTTTAAACTCGTGGTTTTCCAACGCCAGACTGATGGCTTCAGGCGTGACGATATGGTGATAGTGATTATCATTAATATATCTGTGACTATTACTCCCCGTGGCGGATATGATCTCCGGATTGTACTGAAAGAAAATATCGCGCCAGAAAGTAATATCGCTCTGAATCCCCAGTTTCTCAAAGAGCTGTTTCTTTTGATGTGAAATTGTCTTTGCACTGCGATTTCTGTACTGTGATATTTCTGTTACTGACATTCCCTGCATCAGCAGCTTGAGTAGCAGTCGTTCTTTCTCGGATACGCTACCAGGCAATGACAAATGAACCGTTGTACCGAACTCTTGCAGAAAAACACGAAAATCACATGAATTCATGAACACACCTTTATCTTTTATCGCTGTTCAGTATGAGTGATTACCTGTCGATTCCTGAGCACACATAAGGGGTAACCATAAACATCAGCGATGCCATACGTATAACATCCCACATCACTATCAATAAGATTATCTTTACCTCTGATGCTCGCTCAAAAACAGTTACGTTAAATACCTTAAAAAGGTAATCACAAGTCAAACTCAGGAGATAATCACGCAAGAATGCAATATTAAAATTCAGATACTCATTTTTGGTAATAAAGAAGTAGTTGGACTATTTCAATATTTATAATTTCCCACTACGTACTGGCATCCATTCATGAGCAAAGGCGCATTATATGAATTTAACAATCCAGATCAACTGAAAATATCTCTCTCTCATAAACACATAGCGTCAACATTCAATGACATAATGAGTAAAGATGTTGGTTATGCATACATATCATTACGCTATGCCTGTCCTTTAAAAACCCACCAATTAAGGCTGAATCCATTCAGCAAATGATAACTAATATTATAGCAGTGACAATAAAAACAATATTTAAAACAATCAATAAAATATCAGACACAGACAATTAAACCTTAAACAACAAACGGTTACATTGATTTTAGTTGATTTGCGCTACGCGTTCCCCATGAATAAAGCGTCATTTCAAATTAGCACCAATATTTACATTAAATAAGACTAAGCTTATTGAACATTCACAACAGTCCAAATGTAGGTTTTGGGCTTCAATAGTTCTTTTCTTTTTTATTATCTGTTGCCTGGCAATCATCAATCGATACTAAGGGCTTAACCGTACAGATATAACGTATCAAGAGGTAAGAGAAACCGCGCCATATGCAGACATGGCGCGGTTTTATGCAATAACAATCACGCGTCCGGGAACATCACGCTATGGCCCGGTGCTTCACGATGGAGATGGATAAAGTTAAGGTGCCGCTCGTACTGGTCGAGAATATCGGTGATCACCTGCTCTTTGCTGTAGTCCATCAGGTCGTTGCCCTGGCTGCCTTCTAACAGGAAAGTTTCCAGCCGGTAGTAAGTCGATTTACCGCTGCGTGCGCGGTAGGTAAAGCCCGGCACCGAATATTGCTGCGGCCAAATCTGATAGACAAAGTTTTGCTCTTCGCCCATATGCACCAACAAATCCAGATGCCCCAACTGTTGTCCCTCTTCCGGCGGCAGGCTTTTTAGCTCCACGTACGCGCCGCGCAACCGCAGCTCCTGCGCCACTTCTTCCATTGCCGGGTAACAGACCGTCTCCATCATCTGTTTAGTGTAACGCGTGCCCGGATAATTCATCAGGCGCGAGAGACGTTTTTTCCAGCTCAGGCGATCCTGAAGCCCCAGCGGTCGCGGTGCGGTATCGCGGTTGGCACTTTCACGGCGGTAATCTTCTACCTTCAGAGATTTATACAACCCCGCCATCACGAAGAAGATCACAAAGCTGAACGGCAGCCCCATAATCACCGTGGTGTTTTGCAGCGCGGATATCCCGTTGGTCATCAGCATGCCGAGCGTCAGCAGGCCAATCGCCACCGACCAGAAGACGCGCAGCCAGCCGGGGGCGTCGCTGTTGATATCTTTAAGCTGCGAGGTGAAATTCCCCAGCACCAGCGCCCCGGAGTCCGCTGAGGTCACATAAAACAGCAGGCCAGTAATGGTGGCGACGGAGGCGCTAAAGGTAAACGCCGGATACTGCGCCAGCAGGCTGTAGAAGCCGCGCTCCGGATGGACCATCGCTTCCTCGGCAAATGCCGCGCCGCCGTGGATGATTTCATACAGCGCGCTATTGCCGAACACCGAGAGCCATAACAGCGTGAAGGTAAACGGAATAATCAACGTGCCCAGCACGAACTGGCGAATGGTACGCCCACGCGAGATACGCGCCAGGAACAAGCCGACAAACGGCGACCATGCCACCCACCATGCCCAGAAGAAAAGCGTCCAGTTATTCATCCACTCAACCGGGCGGTCGAAGGCAAAACTGTTGAGCGTCATGCCCATAAAGCGATTCACATAGTCGCCAACGTTCAGCACCAGTGCATTAAGCAGGAACGAGGTGTCGCCCATAAACAACACGAACAGGATCAGCCCCAGCGCCAGCGCAACGTTAAGTTCCGATAACACACGAATGCCCTTATCGACACCGGAGGTGACAGAGATCGTGGCGATGATCACCGACAAGGCGATCAGTGCCGCTTTTGCCGCCATCGAATCGGGAATATCAAACAGTACGCTCAAGCCATAGTTAAGCTGCACCACACCGATACCGAGCGTAGTGGCAATACCGAAGATAGTGCCGATCACCGCTGCAATATCCACTGAGTGACCTATCGGCCCGTTAATCCGTTTACCGAAGATCGGGTACAGCGCCGAGCGGATGGTGAGCGGCAAATTATAACGATAGCTGAAGTATCCAAGCGCCATGCCCATCAGCGCATACATTGACCAGCCGGTTAAGCCGTAGTGGAACAGAGTCCAGACCATCGCCTGACGCGCGGCCTCCATCGTCTGCCCCGCGCCTTCCGGCGGTTGCATATATTGTGTCACCGGTTCGGCAACGGAGAAGAACATCAGGTCGATACCGATCCCGGCGGCGAACAGCATCGCCGCCCAGCTCAGCAGGCTAAACTCAGGCTTAGACTGCTCGGGCCCGAGTTTCACCGAACCAAAGCGCGAACAGGCGATGCAGACCACGAAGACAATATAGAGCGTTGCCGCTAACAGATAGTACCAACCAAAGGTTTTAGAGACCCAGTCCAGCGTGCGGCCAATCCACAGAGCGGAGAAGTCGCGAAAAAGGATCGTTGTCAGGGAAAACAACAAAATCAGTCCGGCGGAAGTGTAAAACACCACCGGATTGATTTTGTCCTTTTCTCTGCTGTGTGAAAGGTCTGTCATCCAGTATCCCCACTGTTTTTGTAACTATTAAAAACAAAATCCGCAACAATTAAGACACATTTTATATTGAACGTCCAATCAAAAACCGCTTTAATGTATAACCAACGCTGATGAATGGAGTGGCAAAAATGCCCAAACTGGGGATGCAGCCGATCCGGCGCAGACAACTGATCGACGCCACGCTCGAAGCAATAAATGAAGTGGGCATGCACGATGCGACGATCGCGCAGATCGCCCGCCGTGCGGGCGTTTCTACCGGGATCATCAGCCACTATTTCAAGGACAAAAATGGCCTTCTGGAAGCGACCATGCGCGATATCACCAGCCAGCTGCGCGACGCGGTTTTGAACCGCTTGCACGCGCTTCCTGATGGCAGCGCCGAGCAGCGGCTACAGGCGATCGTCGCCGGAAATTTTGATGAAACCCAGGTGAGCAATGCTGCGATGAAAGCCTGGCTGGCCTTCTGGGCCAGCAGCATGCATCAGCCGATGCTGTATCGCTTACAGCAGGTCAGCAGTCGCCGCTTGCTGTCGAATCTGGTGAGCGAATTTCGCCGCGAGTTACCGCGCCAACAGGCACAGGAAGCGGGCTACGGCCTGGCCGCGCTGATTGATGGATTATGGCTGCGCGCGGCTCTGAGCGGCAAACCGCTGGACAAAATTCGCGCAAACTCGCTGACCCGCCACTTTATCACTCAGCATTTACCCACCGATTAACCGAGGAGACGTGATGTCCCGAATGGCAGAACAGCAGCTTTATATACATGGTGGTTATACCTCCGCCACCAGCGGTCGCACCTTCGAGACCATTAACCCGGCCAACGGTAACGTGCTGGCGACCGTGCAGGCCGCCGGGCGCGAGGATGTCGATCGCGCCGTGAAAAGCGCCCAGCAGGGGCAAAAAATCTGGGCGGCGATGACCGCCATGGAGCGCTCGCGCATTCTGCGTCGGGCCGTCGATATTCTGCGCGAGCGCAATGATGAACTCGCAAAACTGGAAACCCTCGACACCGGAAAAGCGTATTCGGAAACCTCAACCGTCGATATCGTTACCGGTGCGGACGTGCTGGAGTACTACGCCGGGCTGATCCCGTCGCTGGAAGGCAGCCAGATCCCGTTGCGTGAGACATCATTTGTTTATACCCGACGCGAACCGCTGGGCGTGGTCGCCGGTATTGGCGCGTGGAACTACCCGATCCAGATTGCCCTGTGGAAATCCGCCCCCGCGCTGGCGGCGGGTAACGCAATGATTTTCAAACCGAGCGAAGTCACCCCGCTTACCGCGTTAAAGCTGGCTGAAATTTACAGCGAAGCGGGCCTGCCGGACGGCGTATTTAACGTGTTGCCGGGCGTGGGCGCAGAGACCGGGCACTATCTGACCGAGCATCCTGGCATTGCCAAAGTGTCGTTTACCGGCGGCGTCGCCAGCGGCAAAAAAGTGATGGCTAACTCGGCGGCTTCCTCGCTGAAAGAAGTGACCATGGAACTGGGCGGTAAATCACCGCTGATCGTTTTCGACGATGCGGATCTCGATCTCGCCGCCGATATCGCCATGATGGCGAACTTCTTCAGCTCCGGCCAGGTGTGTACCAACGGCACCCGCGTCTTCGTTCCGGGGAAATGCAAAGCCGCATTTGAGCAAAAGATTCTGGCGCGCGTTGAGCGCATTCGCGCGGGCGACGTTTTCGACCCTCAAACCAATTTTGGCCCGCTGGTCAGCTTCCCGCATCGCGATAACGTGCTGCGCTATATCGCCAAAGGCAAAGAGGAAGGCGCGCGCGTACTGTGCGGCGGCGATGTACTGAAAGGTGCTGACTTCGATAACGGCGCATGGGTTGCACCGACCGTGTTCACCGATTGCAGCGACGAGATGACCATTGTGCGTGAAGAGATCTTCGGGCCGGTGATGTCCATTCTGACCTACGAGTCGGAAGACGAAGTCATTCGCCGCGCCAATGATACCGACTACGGTCTGGCAGCGGGTATCGTGACGGCGGACCTGAACCGCGCGCATCGCGTCATTCATCAGCTGGAAGCGGGTATTTGCTGGATCAACACCTGGGGCGAATCCCCGGCAGAGATGCCCGTTGGCGGCTACAAACACTCCGGCATTGGCCGCGAGAACGGCGTGATGACGCTCCAGAGTTACACCCAGGTGAAGTCCATCCAGGTTGAGATGGCTAAATTCCAGTCCATATTCTAACCAGGAGGTTTATTTGCAATTTGACTACATCATTATTGGTGCCGGCTCAGCCGGCAACGTTCTCGCTACCCGTCTGACTGAAGATCCGAATACCTCCGTGCTGCTGCTTGAAGCGGGCGGCCCGGACTATCGCTTTGACTTCCGCACCCAGATGCCCGCTGCCCTGGCATTCCCGCTACAGGGTAAACGCTACAACTGGGCCTATGAAACGGAACCTGAACCGTTTATGAATAACCGCCGCATGGAGTGCGGACGCGGTAAAGGTCTGGGTGGATCGTCGCTGATCAACGGCATGTGCTACATCCGTGGCAATGCGCTGGATCTCGATAACTGGGCGCAAGAACCCGGTCTGGAGAATTGGAGTTATCTCGACTGCCTGCCCTACTACCGCAAGGCCGAGACTCGCGATGTGGGCGAGAACGACTACCACGGTGGCGATGGTCCGGTGAGCGTCACTACCTCCAAACCCGGCGTCAATCCGCTGTTTGAAGCGATGATTGAAGCGGGCGTGCAGGCGGGCTACCCGCGCACGGACGATCTCAACGGTTATCAGCAGGAAGGTTTTGGCCCGATGGATCGCACCGTGACGCCGCAGGGCCGTCGCGCCAGCACCGCGCGCGGCTATCTCGATCAGGCCAAATCGCGCCCGAACCTGACCATTCGTACTTACGCTATGACCGATCACATCATTTTTGACGGCAAACGCGCGGTAGGCGTCGAGTGGCAGGAAGGCGGCAGCACCATTCCAACCCGCGCGACAGCGAATAAAGAGGTGCTGTTATGTGCAGGTGCGATCGCCTCTCCGCAGATCCTGCAACGTTCCGGCGTGGGTAGCACTGAACTGCTGGCGGAGTTTGATATTCCGCTGGTGCATGATTTACCCGGCGTCGGCGAAAATCTTCAGGATCACCTGGAGATGTACCTGCAATATGAGTGCAAAGAACCGGTTTCCCTCTACCCTGCCCTGCAGTGGTGGAATCAGCCGAAAATCGGTGCGGAGTGGCTGTTTGGCGGCACCGGCGTTGGTGCCAGCAACCACTTTGAAGCAGGCGGATTTATTCGCAGCCGAGAGGAATTTGCGTGGCCGAATATTCAGTACCATTTCCTGCCAGTAGCGATTAACTATAACGGCTCGAATGCAGTGAAAGAGCACGGCTTCCAGTGCCACGTCGGATCGATGCGCTCGCCAAGCCGTGGGCATGTGCGGATTAAATCCCGCGACCCGCACCAGCATCCGGCGATTCTGTTTAACTACATGTCGCACGAGCAGGACTGGCAGGAGTTCCGCGACGCAATTCGCATCACCCGCGAGATCATGCATCAACCGGCGCTGGATCAGTATCGTGGCCGCGAAATC
>ENA-OQIQ01000168-OQIQ01000168.1-human-gut-metagenome-genome-assembly--contig:-NODE-168-length-62305-cov-5.297133_pt1 | contig 62305 bp, 49 predicted proteins | sample MGYA00242584_ERZ504749 | MGnify/ENA primary metagenome ERZ504749 (study PRJEB26092, sample SAMD00036436) | human gut metagenome | host: Homo sapiens | study: EMG produced TPA metagenomics assembly of...
TTGGAATACATTCATAATATATATAGTTGCGCCTATTCCAATCAAAATAATTATTCCAGTCAAAAACCAGTAAACAGTCATCGTCCTTCCGCTTTCTATCCAACATCTGAAAAATGCCATATACTTTACTATTGATATTTTATACATAAACTTAAACCCAAGCATATACAATAATTGTGGTAAAATAATTACCAGCCCTACAATAAAACAATATGAATATTTAACATATATAGATGCAACTGACATTATCATTTGTATTCCCAAAAGGAACATATATTTAATCATAAAATCAATAAAAATATATACTATTATCGGTGGGTTTATTATGTAATTCTGAAACAGCATTATACTTTTCAATGGTGCTGTTATATTGGTATATGTATATACACCACAAAGCTTCTTATAATACATCCCATATGTAATACAGGCAAATAGCAGACTAAGCATACTCTGGATAAACAACTTCTTTACCAGCCATTTTCTTCTGTTCATTCCCGTAAGAGCCAGACTCTTTACCATTGATTTCTTTTCATATGCTATAAACCCGCATGAAATAACAATAGCTGCAATAACATTTATCATTGCAATAAGTTCCTGATTATTCCACTCTCTGTTTCCTATTGTTTCTGTATACTCATATGGATTAATTACAACGGCTGATATTCCCTTCTCATTCATCTGTTTAATATAATTAAAATTCTCTTTTACAGTATTAAATAAGTCCTGTCTATTAGCAAGAAATGTTTTCGCGCCTTCAGCAGAATAATCAATGTTATCAAGAAAATCTTCATATTCATCATTATATTCATTATAAATATCTATTAATTCCGTACCATAACTTAACCCTTCCGCTTTCTCATAATATCCTAACATATAACTCTTTTTGGCATCATATATAACCCCATAGCTTGGCTCTACATTAGCTGCAATATATGCAAGAAGCAGCAGTATCCATATTATTCCCTGTGAAATTAATATCTTATAAACTTCTTTACCGAAATTATTCGTCTTTACCATTAATCTCATAATATATGTCAGAATTAACTCTATAGCGTTTTCTACTATATTCATCTTACCAGTGAAATATTTTCTTATGCTGATATATGCACTTGCAAACAAAGCCAGTATTCCTATAAATACCGATACAATTATCGTAGTTGTTAACAAAGATACTGCAATGTTAAAACATCCCCAGTTAAAGTATTCTGCTGCTTTATTCGGAAAAAATAAATAATATACATTCAGATACTTAAATATCTGCAATATAGATTTTGCTGAAATAACCTTATATATCACCACATCAGCCACACAAATACAGCAATAAAAAAACAGACCAATATTTACATTGCCAAAGCACAATAAAATTGCCCATAAAACAAGCGATAATACAACATTTGCCAATATCGATAATAATATTATTAATCCTAAAAACTGTATTCTTGAAAGCTTACCCGAAGTAAGTATAAAATATTCATCACTTACGGCTGCAACATTCAGGTCTTTTACACCATCATATCTGTTAAGCAGCATAACCGCTGACTCTGTATACAGTGCAACATTCGTTACTACCGCCTGTATTAACAATATTATACTTCTCTTAACAAACAGAACTCCCCTTCCACTCTGACCTGTATGTACAATATGATATAATCCGTTTTTTCTTTCCGAAAAAAACATATATACTGTATATACACACGTAATTAATGTTAATAAATGAATATAATTATTCTTATATAATTTTTCTAACCACAATCCATTACTTAATTGTACATCTGCATCTATTATCTGTGATAAATCATATTGCGTTTTTAATAAGTTGTTATATTCAAAGCTGTTCTTTTTATAAGTTCCCGCTGTTGCATATAATATTGCTGTCTGTCTTTTATCCTCAATTATCCCCTTGTAATTATCTATATACTTTGCCTGCTGCATTAACTTCTCTCTTGCCTGTTTAGCAGCTGCTGTCTTGTCAGAACTGTCACTGCCATTGATTTCATATTTCTGAAAATATTCCTGCCACGCTATCGTTGCCGCTTCCGTACTCAGTTTGCTATCTGACTTAACACCTTCAGCCGTATTAAGCATTTCTATATATGCATATGTTACCTGCAGGTCATCTGTTTTATCGCTGACAAGTATCAGCATATTAAACACTAATAAACATACTAACAGACCTATATATGTTTTTCCAACAATTCTTTTAAGCTCTGCCATAACATCCCTTCTCCCCGTAATTATTTTTAAAAAGCAGGATTAAACATTTTATATTTAACCCTGCTCTGTAACTATGATAAATTCTGATATATCTGTTTTATTGATGCAGTGCCACTATTCAGATAATCCATTTTATTTATTACTCCTACGCCTGTTGTTATCACCTTTTTATACGGTTTGCTATTAAGAGATTTTAAATTCTTATATACATCTGAATCACTATTGCTGCCCATAAGAATATATCTTTCGTCAATCCCATATACACAGATTCCTGATGCATCCGCAACAACAGAAGTATCCTCTGGATACGTCTCATAATATTTTTTTGCTTTTTCCAAAAATTCCTCATCATATTCCATTTCATATTGTGCTTTTAATGTACCATTCATATCTATTGCTGTGAAATATGACTTTGTTTCTCTGCTTTGTGTAGACTCAAAAAAATATAAATACTCACCATCACTTTGTAATGAATACAACTTCTCCATATCTGTAGTGTAAATAACTTCACTTGTATTTTTATCAAAATTAACCTTAATTAAGGTATCATTATTATTACCTGTTGATGATGTCATAATGTAGAAATTACCATTACTATCCATCCTGACATAACTGCCATCTGACATACCATCTACTTTTCCTGTATTTTCTCCAAATACATCTACTCTGTCATCACCTGTATATGTCCATAATTCTGTATATTGACCTGTACTTAAATCATACTTTGAAACACGGTATTGTACATTATTATCAGAAAAATACATTCTCGCTGTTCCGCCAGCATAAAAATAAATATTATTATCTGACAGATAAACGCCAAAACCATTGTTCTGTCCAGCTTTCATAGCATAATCTCCCGGAAACTGAAATTCTCCAAGAACCTCTCTTGATGAATTGCTTTCAAGCCTTATTCTACATATATAAAATGGTGCAATATAACCATTTTTTGCATAGTCAGCATCCAAAAATGATGTATAGTAATAAAAATAACCATCTGATATCATACTTGCCTGTACACTGGTTACCATTATCTGCTCATCTTTTACTGATGCAAGCTTTGTAATACGTTCTTTATTTCCAAATGTAGCATCATACTGGCATAAATAATAATCCCTGTCTTTAGTAACCTCAATACAATATAAATGATTATTATAATACATAACTTTTTCATTCATGCAATTACATCCAAATGTGCCATTTTCTGTATTAATTCCACTAACATAAGCATCACATGTTTCACCATCATGATTACAGTTTACCTTAGAGCATAACGGCATATTGACATCGCTATTTATATTATAAAAATACAAAACATTGTTAATTACATAATAATAGCCATTTTCTGCTATTGCCATATCTGACTGCCCATATACCCCCTGCTCCTTTTCCTGATTATATACATAATCAGGAAAAGGATTATTATTATCAGACTGTTCATCATTTATCTGGTATTTAGTACACGCCGCCAACATAGCCATCATAAAAAATATAGCACTTAATATCACTTTTTTCATAAGCTTTTACCTTGAATTAACCCAAAATGATGTATCTCCATATTCATCACATGAAATATATGGGATAACATAATGTATAGAATTATTCAATTTAAATTCCTGATGAGCTGTGCTTCCTCTATATACAGTATCGCCTTTATATTCAACACCTATACTATTTCCATCAACAGTAACATCCGGTTTATCAAAATTAGCTGATATTACCCAACCTGAAGCTCCTTCATCCCATCCAACATTTGCCTGTACTGAGGCAGTTCCACGTATACTATGTGAAACATTGTAATCATCCATATAACCAGATGAAAATGGCTCATTGTTATATTCCACTCTTCTTGTCTGCTGTCCAGCAAAAGCACTAACTGATAAAAACAGACTAAACACTGCCGATAATGCACATACCTTCGCTATCTTTTTTTTCATAACAAATTACCTCCAATTTTTAAAATTTTCTTAATGATTTAATTTCTTTTGTTACCTTCTCTACAACCATTTTTGAAAATCTGCCATAAATGGTTTAATATTTTCCAAAACGTTATACTTTCCTTTTTACTATCACCCCTTTCCAACTTCAAATGCCTAAGATACATGAAATCTAACTAACAAATAACCTTCTATGTACCAAGCATCTTACTTATTCATCCTGCTCTGTATCTTTGACATAACCAATAACAATGCACATATGTTAATACCCATAGCCATATATCCTGTTATTGTTCTATCAACCCCCACAATACACAAAACTATAGTTAATAATACTTCCAAAACCACTACAATTCTTGCTCTTTTCTTACTTTCCCTTAATTCACTGTCATCAAGTGCAAGATTAGGATGATTAACTGTACCAACACATAATATGTATATAACTGATACCATACAAAAAACCATAACAACAGGCATATACTTTAACCATATGAAATCACATACCTCAATGATAATACATATAATATTAGTTCCTATAAAACACTGGCCAAATGTTTCAAGATGAAAACCGCCTGTTCTTCTTCTAAGAAACATAAATGTACACAAAAATATTATTATATTCACAAGCCTGTTTAAAACCACACCCATTATGCTTATCGTAATTAGTGTCAATACTTTTTCCAGTGTAATTGTATAAGCATACACATATGCTTCCTTGTCATCTTTTGATATAATATCTGTATTTATCATACTATCAACTATTTTTACTATTAATTCATCAATCATATATACAATTCTCTTTCTATTTACATTTTAACATACAAAATTCAAAATTCAACCCCATTATCAAAAAACGACTATATTGAACAAAAAACGACTATATTAAATCACCCCTCTAAATAGCAACCACAATCTATATAGCAAAAAACCAGACGTCATCAGACATCTGGTTTCTGCCATCTACATTATTATTGAAAACACAAACTCTCCATTCTTATAATCAATAATATATTCTGCATTATATTTTTCCAATGTTGCAACTACATTTCTCATCCCCCATCCATGCTCTTCTCTATCTTTCTTAGTTGTGCGTATATATCCATCTTCTGTAAGCACTGGTTCCGCCTTATATGAATTAGACACAGCTATACTGAGTACAGCATCCTCATATAGCATTTTTATCTTTACAATTCTTTTCCCTATATCACACTGTTTTGCTGCCTCAATTGCATTATCAAGAAGATTAGACAATATAGTAACAATATCATTGTCTGATATCTTAATATCTGACAAGTCATTGATCTTGAGAACAACTAAAACATCATTTTTTATAGCTTCGTAATACTTTGCATTAAAAATCGCATTCACAACATCATTGTTTGTATCAACCATATCTAACTGTGCATCCAGCCCATCTGATATATTACCTATGTAGTCTTCTAACTTACTATAATCTTTTTTCTTCATAAGCATATCCATACATACAATCTGATTTTTGTATTCGTGTGTTCTCTGTCTTTGTATATTATAATTTTCACGCATCGAATTATATAATTCAAGCTGACCTATAGACTGCTGCCTTAAAGCCTCTGCTTCTTTCATATTTCTAGAATTCTCAAGTATTTCACTAATAAGATGAAACACAACAAGATTAAGAACAATAAGTCCAATAGCTATAATATAATAAATGGCAATTATATCACTATGATACGATTTTATTACAGAACTAGTCATCAACATTACAGCACATATGGTAAATATAGGGAATATCAGAAACTGAATCCACTCTTTATCACTCATATCAGCCGTAACACTGTTGTTTTTCTTAGTGCTAATCCTGCTTAGAATAATAAGTCCTACAAATAATATTAATCTGCTTAGAATAATAATAAGTCTTCCTATTAAAGCTGAAGCACTTTCTAATGCAGTTATATCACCATAAAGCTTTGCAAGTATCATAATTATTATATAGTCAATAAGTGTCATTATACTCTGAACAAAAAACGTTAATATTAATGCTTTAATGGTGCTAATCTTGTATAGATACAACATTGACAATAATATTATAATAATCGTTATTAATATTTTAATAATAGTATAATTCCTTAGAAAATGTATACATAATCGTAAAAATAATACCAATAAGAAAACTGTGATTATTATCTTGCTTTTGGACAATTTTCTTTTCACTGCAAATATATCAAAAAAAGTAAAATAGCATACAATCTCAATAATCAGAATCGTTATATCAGTAATGTATTCAAGCATTTGACTACTCCACAGAAACTATTGCTGTGTCCTTACGCCTGGTCTTTTAGGCTGATGTAATATAGAAGTACATTCTGGTGGCCATTCTTCATTTCTTCTCTGAACCATTTCCTTAGTCAACTTATTCACAGTTTTAAGCACATTTACCCTTAAACTTTTCATTTCTTTTACCTCCATTAACCTATAACTTGGCTTTGAATTCCAATATTGCTTTCTTTACTTCCCTATATCTTTTTTTAGGCACTCCTATGTCAACACCATTCTTCAACAAAATATGATAACTACTGATTTTTCTGACATACATCATATTAACTATATAACTCTGATGTACCCTTATAAAATAATTATATTCACTTAATTCTTTTTCTATATTATTCAGCTTATCATTAGTAATGTATCTATCCATCTCCCTTCCTTCTATGTGGAATTGTACTTTATGTGCACTGCTTTCTATGTACATAACTTTATTAAGTGTAATCTCTTTTTCCTGCTGATTGCATGTGAATACTTTTTTATCGGTGCCAAAACAATTCATCCTGTATAATACCGCATCCATACATTCATATATTGATTGTTCCAACTGATTAGCATTTTTCGGTATATACCTTATCGCATTATAATTATAGCCTTTTAGGGAATAACTAATCATAGCTGTTATAAACGCTATAATCACTCTGTCTGAAAACATTCTTATCCATCCAGCAACTTCAAAACCATCTGCATCTGGCATATCAACATCTAAAAACACAACATCATAAGTCATTATCTTATCCTGAAGTGCCATCAAGGTTTCACCTGAATTATATAATTCAATGCTATATTCCATTGATTTATCTTTAAAATATGTCTCCAACACCTCACCAATATATTCAGCAGCAACTTTTTCATCATCACATATGGCTATCTTCAACCTTACTTACCTCATATTATATATAATTTCTGATAATCATATCCTTTGCCACTATTATACAAAAACTTATGCTGTTCTAACGCGTCATAAAATGTCATAACATATGTTAAGATACAATGTATCACTAACATAATTCTATAACAATATCGTGTGCAAAAAAAGACCATAAAATGCAAAAAAAGACTATTTTGTTATAACATCATAGCAAAGAAAAACTCTCCACTCTCACATCTTATGACATGCCTTGCATTATACTTATCAAGTACTGCCATAACATTGCGAAGTCCAAAGCCATGTTCCTGCTTTTCTTCCTTTCTTGTTATCATATATCCATCATCTGTAATCTGTGGTTCATATTTATAAGTGTTTGACACTGATAATATCGTATGTGCATCCTCGCATGTGAACTTAAGCTTTATCAGCCTGTGATTAATATCGCACTGCCTGGCTGCTTCTATTGCATTATCAAGAAGATTAGATAACACCTGGACTATATCCTCATCTGATATATTTATTCCCGAAAGATCGTTAATCTTGAATACCATAAGTATATTGTTATCGACAGCTTCATGATACTTTGCATTAAGTACTGCATTAACTATTTTGTTATTAGTATCTATCATATCAAGTTCCCTGTTAAGGTTTCCTGTTATGCTCTTAACATAGCTTTTTAGCTTATCATACTCCCCATTTTCAGCAAGTGTCTCTATACACAGCATCTGATTCTTATACTCATGTGTTTTTCTTCTTTGCCTGTCGAAATTCTCTGATACAGTTCTGTATAACTCTATCTGTCCTGCTGCCTGTTGTTTTAACACCTCATTTTCACGAAGCTTATATGAATTCATTATTATATCCTTTACAAGATAAAACATAACGATATCCATAATAACAACGCCTACTGCTATTACATAATATATGACAGCAAGCTGTGTAGCATCCATCGTCATCATCGTTCCACTAAGCGCTATAACGATAAAAACTGTAAACACTGGGAAAAACAGAAGCTTTCTACAATCGCTATTGCTTACATCTACTCTGTTAACATTCTTCCTAAGGCTATATTGCCTTAAGAATATCGTTATTAATAAAAATACTGCCCTGCTCAGTATAATAAGTGAGTTACCAGCAGTTTCTGATATATTCCCGACATTTTCCAAGCTCCCGAATATACTTATCATAACGAGCATAATAAGATAATCAAGCACAATTGCCACCGAATAATATATCAGGGCTATTGCTGCTGACTTGATAATACTTATCTGTTCCATAATATACATATATATAACTATCGCTATCATCCCTGCCAACAGCTTTACTGGTATATATGTCTTAAGAGTCCTGGAAATGATAAACATTACACCTATGAGAAGAACCATACTCATATTATATACTTTATCTGTTATATTTTTCTTACGGACAACAAAAGACTCATATAACATCCTGCAGGTTATCATTTCGATAGTTATTATTATCACGCTGTTAATACTATTCCCCATTATAATCTTCCCCTGTATGCTATATAGCTGTCAGCAACCTCTCTATACCTCACCTTTGGTATACTTATACGTTCACCATTCTCTAATATAACATAATATCTTACGAGCTTACTAATATACTTCATATTTAACCATATAGCTCTGATGCACACGCAAAAAATCTGCTTCTATGTATTCTTTTTCAACATCGTTTAATGTACTATATATACTGTAATCCTCAGGATCTTTTCCAATTATATGAAACAGAAGCTTATGCTTATTACTTTCAATATACATTATCTGGTTTACCAATACCTCACAGCTTCCGCCACAGAAATCTATAGTCTTCGTTTTGTGGCTGCTGCTTATCTTATCAAGTATTGCATCCATACATTCATATATAGATGCAGCCAGCTGATTGCTATTTTTAAGGATATATCTTATTGCATTGCAACGATATCCCTCTGGTGCATAATTAATATATGCTGTCACAAATGCTATATATATATCCTGTGAGTATACTCTTATTTTATCAGCTGTCTGTATTCCGTTCATATCTTTCATATCTATATCCAGAAATGCAATATCATATTCCATCACATTCTCACCCAATGCAACAAAATCAATCCCGGATGTATATATATTTATTTCACGAGCAATGTGTTTACTATCAAGATATACTTCAAGCAATTCTTTGATTTTCTCTGCAAAAATCTTTTCATCATCACATATGGCAATCTTTAACATCTGTCCGACCTCAGTTTCTTTGTATAATCATACACTTATAATACCATGATATAAGTGTCAAACGCAAATTCAACACTAATATCATACTATATATGCAAAGAAACTATATGCTCAGCATGCATATGTTTTGAGTGTTTTATAGTCGTTTATGACTATATTTCTATTCCATCCACATCTGTGAATCTATCACTTTATTAATATTTATGCAATATCACTTACAAAAACAGGACATTTTATGCAAAAAAAGGACATTTTTTCTTATTTAACTATGTTCTTTAATAAACCACCATTATATTTCAATTAAATCCTCGCATTTACAGTTTAATATTTTTGCAAGTCTGAATACATTTTCAGCTTTGGTATGATTAATATTTCTCTGTCTTTGTTCAAACAACTGTATCTGTCTTAACGACACACCTGATAACTCTGACAATTCTCTCTGTGAATAACCTGAAAGCATACGGATCCTCTTTAGATTAGTATCTATATAATAGCTTTCCCACAGTTCGTTCATTCTATCAACAAACTGTTGTATATCCATCTCGTGATACACAGGATACATATCTACTATATCTTTAAGCTTTACAGCATTCCATATCTTTGCAAATGTTCTGCCTGTGTACCATTGATAATATGCAAGTGCCCAGCCTGTCCAGTATTCTGCTGTTTTATCAATGTACATTACATCTTCTTTATCGTCCAGTTTAAGACCTGATTCCGCTATAACCTCTTTGAACAATTCACATCCAGTTTTACCCGCTACATATGTAGGATTACCTGACTGAAACTGTTTAGATATATCTGATACTATAAACATGCCAAAAAACTCATCAATCTCCACATCATATGTATTAACAGCATAATCAAGCATATCACCCATTATTCTCTGTGCCATATTTACATAATCACACGGATAAGCGTGCATCACCATTTTCAATACCCTCCCTCATAATATCAAGCATATACAGGTCATTAATATCTGCTTTTTCTTTTTTATTCATTCTGTATTCTTTTCTTGCTTGTTTTTCACGTTTCACTTTCTTAACATAATATATATCGTGACTCGCATTTTCATTTCCTGTATATTTTATCGTCTGAAATGCTTTCTGACTTTTTAATACAATCTGCTCCCCAAGCTTTCCATACCTCATAGCTGCCGATAATTTCTGAAGCGATATAACACCTGCCACAAAATCCTGTGCAAACGAAAAATACGAATCATCTGCACGATAACCTATTATCACATCATAATCAGATATATCAATCAAAAAATGTTCTCTAAGATACCTTTTAGCTTCTTCTGCGACACTTCCGTTCTGCCAGTACGTCCTGTTATCAGTTAATACAGCAAGCCAGTTAAGTATATTATACTTTGATGAATTGAGATTAAGTATATTCATTTCTGACATATCTAATTCATACATATTGACATAACCATCGTTATTCTTTGCACATGCCCATTCTCTAGCAAGATTAATATCTTCTGTACAATAAAATCCTCTCCCATAATCATTATTTAATTTTCCTTTTCCATATTCAGGCTGACCAACTATAACATCTGAGCCGTGATATAATTTTATGTTTTTTTTACCCTTCAAATTTTCCATCTCCTACCTGATTATTTTTTTATTATAATATAGCTTTTTTATTATATCGCTACTGCGATATATTTTCAATCAGCTGCATAAAAAACTCCCCATTATCCAGCAGCCATACCACCGGATAATGGGGAGTTTAAGGTGTTTAAGGATTGCGTGAATTGCATAGCAATGTAGCAATCCTGATACATCAGTAAGTGTCAAAAGTCATTTACACATCATGATTCTTTACACCACGAAGTCTGGCCATAGCTCTTGCCAGTGATGCCGTTGATACGTGGTATTCCATAATACTCTGTTTCTGTGCAAGCTGTTCCCTCGCTCTTTCAAGCGCTGCCTCAGCTCTGAACTTATCTATTTCTTCAGGTCTTTCAGCTGAATACACTATTATGTCAACTTTATTGTGTTCAACTTTAAGAAGTCCTGTCGAAACTATAGCTTCCTGCCATGTTGTTTCTCCTGGAACCCTGAATCTTAATTCTCCAGTCTCAACACTACATGTCATAGGCTCATGGTTAGCCATAATAGCCATCTCACCGTCAAAACCATCAAATATAAGAATCTCACATGGTCCATCATAGAATACCTTATCACAGGCTATTAATTTCAATGAAAATGTATTCAACCCATACCTCCTTGTTTTTACGAAGTAAAAATGCGAGCCCTCTGGCGAGCCTAAGGTTTTACCTCCTTGTTTTTTACGAAGTAAAAAATGCGGGATTTATTTCAATGTTTCTGCCTTAGCCTTAACATCCTCAATAGTACCTACATTAAAGAAAGCTGCTTCCGGATATTCATCCATCTGACCATCAAGTATAGCTTTGAAGCCCTTAACAGTATCCTCGACAGGAACATACTTACCAGGAGTACCTGTAAAGTTCTCAGCTACATGGAATGGCTGTGATAAGAATCTCTGAATCTTTCTTGCTCTGTATACAGTAAGCTTATCATCCTCTGAAAGCTCTTCCATACCAAGAATTGCAATAATATCCTGAAGCTCCTTGTACTTCTGAAGCACCTCCTGAACACGTCTTGCAACAGTATAATGTTCCTCACCTACTACATCGGGTTCAAGGATTCTTGATGTTGACTCAAGTGGGTCAACAGCAGGATATATACCCTGTTCAACAATCTTTCTTGAAAGAACCGTTGTTGCATCCAGATGTGAGAATGTTGTTGCAGGAGCTGGGTCAGTAAGGTCATCAGCAGGTACATATACAGCCTGTACTGATGTGATAGAACCCTTTGTTGTTGAAGCGATTCTCTCCTGAAGTTCACCTAAATCAGTTGCAAGAGTTGGCTGATAACCAACGGCTGATGGCATACGTCCAAGAAGTGCTGAAACCTCTGAACCTGCCTGTACAAAACGGAATATGTTATCAATGAATAAAAGCACATCCTGTTTCTTAACATCTCTGAAATACTCAGCCATAGTAAGTCCTGTCTCTGCAACTCTCATTCTTGCTCCAGGTGGTTCATTCATCTGACCAAATACCAGGGCTGTCTTATCAAGTACTCCTGATTCCTTCATTTCAGTCCATAAGTCGTTACCTTCACGGCTACGCTCTCCTACACCTGTAAATATAGAATAACCACCGCTCTCAGCAGCTATATTTCTTATAAGTTCCTGAATAAGGACTGTCTTACCAACACCAGCACCACCAAACAGACCTATCTTACCACCCTTTGCATATGGTGCAAGTAAGTCGATTACCTTGATACCAGTCTGTAACATCTCTACTACAGGACTCTGTTCTGCGAATGATGGAGGATCTCTGTGAATACTCCAGTGCTCCTCACCATCCAGTTTAGTTCCATCATCAAGGGTATCACCAAGAACGTTAAAAAGTCGTCCAAGAGTCTTTTCGCCAACAGGAACTGATATACCACTTCCTGTTGCTGTGACTTCCATATCCTTACAAAGGCCTTCACTCGCTGCAAGCATAATGCATCTAACAACATTATTACCTATATGCTGTGAAACCTCCATAACCTTCTTTTTACCGTCCTGTATTACATAAAGTGCATCCTTGATAGCTGGAAGATAATTACCTTCAAATTCAACGTCTACTACAGGTCCTGAAACCTGTACTATCTTTCCTTTCATCTCTTCCACGTGAATTACACCTCTTTCTGCCTAGTCTGAAGCCCTTTTTATCCTGCCTGGGCTTTTTTCTTCATCTTTTTCTTCTTAAGAGCCTTTGCACCACCAATAACCTCAGTTATCTCCTGTGTTATGGCTGCCTGTCTTACACGGTTATACTCTATAGACAGCTCTTTAAGCATAGCTTCTGCATTATCTGTAGCTGCCTGCATGGCAACCATACGGGCGTTCTCCTCTGTTGCAAAGCCCTCAACAAGAGCTCCATACACGAAACCTGTAACATAATTATATGTAAGATCATTAAGAACAACCTTTGGAGATGGATAGATAACGAAATAATCATCATTACCTTCAAAATCCTCAAGTGTACCGTTACTCTTTCCCTGTCTGGCATTAGCTGCTAACTCTTCCTTGATGAATTCGTTAGTCTTAAGAGGAAGAAGCTGTTCAACCTGAACTTCTTCCTTCATGCCATGCTCCATCTTAGTATACACGATATACACCTCATCCATCTCTTCCTTCTTATAACGTTCTACTATATCCTCCGTTATAACTCTGGCTCTATGGACTGATGGGTTATTTGCAGAGAATCTGAAAGAATTCTCCACATTATAACCAAGTGAGCTAAAGTAAGCCCTTCCTGTTTCTCCGATGGCAAATATCTTATACTGTTCTGCCTCGTCACACAACCTCTTTGCTTCCTTTAAAACATTATGGTTATAAGCTCCTGCCATACCCTTATCACCACTTATGACAATAAATGCTTTTTTCTTGACACTCTCATGTATATCTACATTTCTGTTATCAAAGAAAAGATGCTGCATAGTAGGAAAATGGAATAATATACTTCTTATCTGATCCTGTAATCCATAAAAGTAAGGTTCGGTATTCTCAAGCTTCTGCTTAGCCTTTCTAAGCTTAACTGAGGACATCATATACATGGCTTTGGTGATCTTCATCGTATCATGAATACTACTTATTCTGGCCTGAATTTCTTTAGTATTCGCCATAGCAATCCCCCTTATCTTTCACTCTTGAACTCGTTAGCTGCTGCTATAATAGCTTCCTTCGTCTCATCTGTAAGATCCTTAGTTGATTCAATAGTATTAACTATCTCTGAATGCTGGCTATGGAAGAACTCAAGCATATCTGCCCTGAAGCCCTTGATCTTAGAAAGCTCAATATCACTGAATACATGCGCATTAGCTGATACAAGTATAATAACCTGCTCTGCCATACTAAATGGATGACTCATAGGCTGTTTAAGAAGTTCCATAAGTGCACGTCCATGCTGTAACTGCTTCATAGTACCCTCATCAAGATCTGATGAGAACTGTGTAAACACTTCCATCTCACGATACTGCGCAAGATCGATACGGATACTTCCTGCTGCCTTCTTCATAGCCTTAGTCTGTGCTGCACCACCAACACGGGATACAGAAAGACCTACGTTAACGGCTGGTCTCTGACCAGAGAAAAACAGCTCACTTTCAAGGAATATCTGACCATCTGTAATAGATATTACATTGGTTGGAATATATGCTGAAAGGTCACCTGCCTGTGTTTCAATAATAGGAAGTGCTGTTATAGAACCTCCACCTGCTTCTGGTGAAAGACGGCTTGATCTTTCAAGAAGTCTTGAATGCAGATAGAATACATCACCTGGATAAGCCTCACGTCCTGGTGAACGCTCAAGCAGAAGTGATATAGCTCTGTAAGCAACCGCATGCTTAGAAAGGTCATCATATATAATAAGAACATCCTTTCCGTTATGCATGAAATACTCTGCCATGGCTGTACCTGCATAAGGTGCTATATACTGAAGTGGTGCTGGATCTGCTGCTGTTGCTGATACAATAGTTGTATAATCCATGGCACCTGCTGTTTTTAGTGTATTAACAAGCTTCGCAATAGTAGATGCCTTCTGTCCTATAGCTACATATATACAGATAACATCCTTACCCTTCTGGTTTATGATAGTATCTGTTGCGATAGCTGTCTTACCAGTCTGCCTGTCACCTATGATAAGCTCTCTTTGTCCACGACCTATAGGGAACATGGAATCTATAGAAAGAAGACCTGTTTCCATAGGAACGGATACTGACTTACGTTCAGTTATGCCAGGAGCTTCACACTCTACTGGTCTGTAACCATCTGCCTGGATATCACCCTTATCATCTATAGGTGATCCAAGTGCATCAACTATTCTTCCAAGGAAGCCTTCACCAACTGGAACACCAGCCATCTTGCCTGTACGTGCGACCTTGCTGCCTTCCTTAACTGTCACATCACTACCAAAAAGGATAACACCGACCTCATCACGTCTTACATCCTGAACCATACCTTTTACACCGCTGTCGAATACAACGATTTCACCGTAAAATGCGTGGTCAATGCCGTCAACATTGGCGATACCATCACCAACCCAGTTAACAACACCTATTTCCTTATCCTTAACTGCAAGCTCGAAATCCTTGATATTAGCCTCAAGTATTGAAAGTATACCTTCCTCACTTGCTGTAGTCTTACCAGCACTTACAGCCTTTGCTATGCTGCTCTTTAACTGGTCAATACGTGCTTTCTCACTCCAGTCATACTCCTTAGAGCCGACCTTTAGCACGAAACCACTCTTTATAGATGAATCCTGTACCATCTCTAACTTAATATCAGGATTGTGGAATTCTTTTGCTATAAAGCTTTTGATTCCTGCAAGCTGTTCATCAGATGGTGCCTCAACATAAGTAAGTACTGCTGTACTTTCCTTCTGTTCAGGAGTCATCTCAAGCTCCTTTAAAGCCTTACATACTTCATCAAATAAATTTATATCATCGTTATCACATAAAAGCTGTAAGAAATTTCTCACATTCTTAGAGAATACCTTCTGAATCACAAGATGTTTTTTCTCAAGTGATACTGTTGGGTCACTAAGTTCTTCCTTAACCTGTGGTACAACATCGAATATATCCTTAATAGTGGATAACTCTTCGTGCGACATACCTGTTTTATGTAATTCTGATGCATAATCAATCGCTGTCTGTATCACTATTTATCACCTGCTTTATTCAAAAATGTGTCATAAAGTGCAGCATTTGTATCTTTACTGTTGCTTGCTACAACCTTAGCAGCAGCATCAACAACCATATCTGCAATTTCTTTTTCTGCCTTCTTTAATATCTGTTCCTTCTGGCTTATAGCTTCTGCCTCAGCATCATCCTTAATCTGTGATGCTGTCTTGTGGGCATCTGCAACTATACGCTGATATTCTTCATCAGCAGTCTTTCTTGCTTCAGAAACAACCTTTTTCTTCTCATTCTCTGCATCGCTTAACACAGCCTGATACTTTGTCTTAAGCTCCTCAGCCTCACTCTGCTTAGCGGCAGCCTCGCCAAACTGTCTGTCAGCTTCCTCCTGCCTTTTAGCAATAATCTTCTGAACTGGCTTGTATAAGAATATTCTCATAAGCACGAAGAGAATTAAAAGGTTAATAATTGTAAATAAAACATTCCAAACATCTAACTGGAGCATCTTATTTTCCTGCCTTTCTTCGTAGTCTATTCTATGTATTCTATGTTATCTGTATGCTTATATTCTATCTGATATACTTTATGTACAATTATATTATGTACATTCATACATCAAAATGTAGATACATTTTTATTATGTACCCGGATAATACCGGATATAAACATACGATACCATCATGCCTTTATGCTTAATCCATGCGGATTAGCCAAGCATAACGATAATCATAAGGGCGATAACGAAACCATAAATAGCAGTAGCCTCTGCCAACGCACTACCAAGAATAAGTGTCTTTGTAATCTTGCCTTCTGCCTCTGGCTGTCTTGCAACAGCTTCTGAAGCCCTGCCAGTTGCTATACCAATACCAATACCTGCACCAAATGAACCTAATACGGCGATACCTGCGCCAATAGCTATGATTGTTCCACTCATAATCTAATCTCCTTTTTCTTTCTTAAGTTTTAAGATTCTTTTCTAATAATATCTTATGCTGACTGCACAAGCCTTATCAGACTTTATCCTGCATATAACTGCGTCATACATATATACGCTATATGCACTACTCTGTAATCTCATCAATATATAATGATGTAAGGAATACAAAAACATATGCCTGTAACAGACCATCAAATATATCAAAATACAGACTGAATACAACCGGAAGACCTACCGGAAGTATCATCTTAAGAAGCTCCATAATAACGAAAGCTCCTAATACATTACCAAAAAGTCGCATACAAAGCGAAAGTGGCTTTGTTACTACTTCAAGAATGTTTATAGGTGTTACTATTGCAACCGGTTCAACAAAGCCGTGTAACCAGCGTTTAACACCTTTGTGATAGATACCAGCTGCTTCAATAAGTATAATACTCATAAGTGCCAGTGCTACCGTGACTCTTAAGTCCTTAGTTGGGGACTTAAAGCCAAACAGTCCGATGATATTGGAAACGCCAATATACAACATAACTGTTGTGAGATAAGGCACATATTTCCTGCCTTTTTCGCCAACCATTCCCTGAACCATATTCATAAGACCTGTTACTATACTTTCTGCAACAGCCTGCCTCTTACTTATATGATCCACTTTAAGGTTTCGGGTAAGTATAAACGCAACTATAACCAGCACAGCCATAATGATCCATGTGACCACAACTGCCTCTGAAACTGGTATTCCACCCAAAACAGGAATCGTAAAGACGGTCTCACATTGAAGTTCTTCAATAAGCTTCTGTGCTAATTCATTCAAAAAACCATCTCCTTATCCTTTCGTTTTCATACTGCGGATTGTATACCCATTTTTTGTAAATGTAAAGCCAAATAATTTATTTTTTAACAATGATTTTTATAAACATTTTAAAATATATACAATTTCTTGTATCTTATTTAGTACAATTTTAATTATTGCTTAATTTTATTCGGCTAATTTTATATAATCCTCCAGTTATAAAGTCATGGTATATTTCCACTTATTATAGATAAACACTGGCTTTTCTTTGTTTTTTTCCATTTTATTTCCTGTTAAGATTCTTACAGACATTTAAAGTGCAAGTAAATGACTATTGGTCATTTTCACAGTTTTAACAATACTAATTTTGTATTTATGCAATTATGCCAATATAAAATTGATATATAATCATAACATTTTAATATATTTTATATGTTAAAGCCTTGGGAAGTGAATACAAAATACAAGTAAAACACAATGTTATACAACAAATTGTATAAATATTAATATTTTATTAAAAAACTATTTATTTTTATATGCCTATATTTTTTATGTGCCTATTTATTTTTATATACCTGTGTTTTTTTGTCACATTTTTCTTCATGTAATTGTATTATCTATACACAGCATATTACAATAACACATATGCTTGTGTTAATATTAGCAATATCCAGATAACAGCAGGGGGAAACAGCATGGGATATAAAAACAACACAAAAGAATATGAACGTATTCTTAAGATGTACAGTAATGACGTCTACAGAATGGCGCTTCTTAAAACCAAAAACGTCAGTGAGGCAGAAGATATATTTCAGAATGTATTCATCAAATTATACACATATGATAAGACATTTGAATCAGATATACACATAAAGGCCTGGCTGCTTAAAGTAACTGTGAATGAATGTATCAACACTATTAAAAGTTCATGGAATTCAAAGGTTATTAAAAGTGTCAATGATAATTGTGAATACGATGATAATTCTTCTATTGTAAGCTCAGATAACGCAGTAAATAATTCTTCGGGGTATACAAACAATTCTTACGAACCACTAAACAGCAGCTCTTATAAGGATTTTGATATAGATTCGATGTATGTATGGGAAACTGTTGCTGCCCTTCCGCAAAAGTACCGCGATGTAATATATCTTTTCTATCATGAGCAGTACTCAACTGAAGAAATATCAGATATTCTTGGTATATCTACTGTAAATGTAAGAACACGTCTAAAAAGAGCAAGGGAAATCTTAAGAAAAGAGGTGAACGATTATGAATTTTAAAGATGCCTTCGATAAAGACTGCAGCAAAATAAATGTAAGCGACGAGCTTATAAACCGGACTCTTATGGCTGCAATGACAGATGATGATAACTCACATACTATGGATAACTCACATACTATGGATAACCGCACGCCTTATGGCACTGGCAGAGCTGGTTTAAAACATACAGAAAAAGCGTCTTCGCACAAAGGCTTAAGCTATATAATAACCGCTGTTGCTATTGCCGCTGCTGTTACATTATGCATTATATCTTATAATATATTATTACCATCACTGAATAGCAGTCATAGCAGTCCATCATCATCAACTCTTAAAGTATATGCTGGTGAGAACAATGAAGAACTTGGAAAAGGGGGCTTGTCACTTGCATACAGCAGGAATTCTGCTGACCATGCCAGCAACATACAGGCATGGGGACCACAGGGAAAGAACCAGACCATGGTGTTATACTTTGATCTCAACATGCAGCTGACCGACAGCACATCACAAATCAGACGGATAACTTTATCCTCATCTGATGAAAACACACATTTACTTACACGCGAACCTGTTCCTGATGAGATTATCGAAAATAACTATAAAATATCTGAGGAATATGGCATGCAGCATTCTCTTTTCAGGCCATCTGCTGATTTTGGATATCATACATTCAGCTTATTTAACTCAAAAGAAAAGTTTCTTTATATAGACCATGCAAACGGATATTCCGCTGATTATAATGACTTTGAACACCTTTATATAAGCTTCTGTCTTTATAACCAGTCCTCTCTTAAAACACAGTTAACCCTTACTGTTGAGTATGAAGATGGCACAACCATTTCAAGAGATTATGAAGCTACTGCTTATGCTTCTGAATTATATATGTTTATAAGGGAATTAAGATAAATATCATCATAAATTTTCATTAAAACATTTATTAAAATATTCATTAAAATACTTGTTTAAATAAGTATTTAAATACTTATTTAAATACTTATTTAAATACTTGTTTAATACTCGTTAAAATATTATCTTTTGTTTTAATATTTTTATCCATATGATAAAATATAGCTAAGATGTACATTTAAGTTGCATCTTAGCTCTTTTTATTATAAAGCGCATTATGCGCAGAAAGCAGGTATTTTATGGCATTACATGTAATGGATGAAGCTAATCGTTGTCTTCAGTGCAAGGTTCCACAGTGTCAGAAGGGCTGTCCTATAAACACTAACATTCCTCTGGCTATCAGACTTCTTAAAGAAAACAAGCTTGATGAAGCTGGTAAAATGTTGTTTGAAAACAACCCTCTTACGACTGTATGCAGTCTTGTCTGTAACCATGAAAACCAGTGCGAGGGGCACTGTGTACTTGGGCGTAAAGGAGCTCCAGTTCATTTTTCTACTATAGAGAATTACATATCCACAACTTATGCTAACAAGATGACCGAAGGTCCTAAACCTTCCAATGGTAAACGTGTCGCTATTATTGGCTCAGGTCCAGCCGGAATCACTATCGCTATTATACTTGCACGATATGGATATCAGGTAACTATATTTGAGGGAAAAGATAAGATTGGTGGTGTCTTAAGATACGGAATCCCTGAGTTCAGACTTCCTAAAGCAGTGCTTGATGATATAGAATACCGCCATCTTGAACTTAAAGGTATTAAGGTACGTCCGAATACAACTATCGGAGGTGCCATAACTATCGAGGATCTCTTCCGTGACGGATATAAGGCAATATTCGTAGGTACAGGTGTATGGAATCCTAATACTCTACATATCAAAGGTGAAACCTTTGGCAACGTTCATTTTGGCATTAACTACTTAAACAACCCTGACAGCTATAAGCTTGGTAAACGTGTTATTGTAATCGGTGCCGGTAATGCTGCCATGGACGTAGCTAGAACTGCCATAAGAAAAGGCGTACGTTACCTCACATGCTTCTCTATAACTAAAGAGGTTGCTGCAAGCCAGTATGAATACAGCTATGCCAAGCTTGAAGGTGTTGAATTTGAATATAATAAACGTCCTGTTGAGATTAAAGATAATGGAGTTATATTCCGTGATATCATAGAGAATGAAGATGGTTCTTTCACTGATGTAGAAGGAACAGACAAGCTGTATGAATCTGACAGTGTTATCATCTCTATAAGCCAGGGACCTATGACAAGACTTGTTAATACAACTAAAGGTCTTAACGCTAACAAACGTGGACTTCTAGAAGCTGATGAAACCGGTCATACATCCCGACCAGGCATATTCGCATCAGGTGATGTTGTAAATGGTGCAAGAACCGTTGTTGAAGCTGTTGCACATAGTAAAATCGTAGCTGAATCCATGCATGCTTATATGCAGTCGCTGGATGAGGCATAGCCATACTCTGTGGGCTTGAGTGTGCTGCACTTGAAGCCCATTTTATCTCCCTACTAAAAAGAAATTATGCCCCTGTTTGTAACAAAGACAAACAGGGTCATAGATTATTTCACCTGTGTAACCACTCCACTATCATCTACATTTGCATTAATACTAACTTTGTTAAGCAGGCTGAATATTCTGTCTTTATCTGAATCCTCAGTACATATTCGAGTTACACAGCCTGAAAGCGTTCCATCCTGAACTGCTGGAACTACTGATACATCTACTTTTCCATCTGTATCATCATCACCACTTATCCTTATATTAACAAGCATAGTGTCAACGTTGTATTCATCAAACCAGAAATTTCCAAGGCTATAGAATATTGGCTTATCTTCATAATACTCTATTCCCTGAAGGCAGTGGCTATGGCCACCTATTATTACGTCTGCACCAGCATCTATATAATCTCTCGCTGTTGACCTCTGAACCTCTTCAAGAACTGTTGTATGCTCTGTTCCCCAGTGAACAACCGCTATTACATAGTCGGCATTTTCTTTTGCTTCTTTAATAGTCTGTATGAACAGCTCTGTATCATAACATCTAAGAATTCCTGGTGTAGAATCAGTTGCCTGTGGTGTCATCTTATATTTTTCTGCCCTTGAAGCTGCCACTATCGCTATCTTTTTACCATCAACTGTTGCATAATATGGCTTCATGGCCTCATCAAGATTCTTACCGGCTCCTACATAAGGTATCCCAGCAGCTTCAAGTGCTGCAAATGTATCATTCATGGCATCAGCACCATAATCATATACATGATTATTGGCAAGCTGCGCAACATCTACACCTAGCAAATTAAGCACCTTCGCTCTTTCTGGTTTAGCCCTGAAAGTCCACATTTTATTAGGCAATGGCTGCCCTCTGTCACTATAACAGAACTCATTATTTACAAGCGTTATATCTGCAGCCTTCATATATTTTATGAGCTCAGGCGATATACACTTTGTTATATCTCCATCATTTTTATCCAGTTCCTTTGTCGTCGGCTCACCCTCAGCAAGATTAATATCCCCTGTAAATGTCAATGTTATATCATAAGGATGCACATCTCTTGTTGTTACTTCCTCTGTTACAACTTCACTGCTGTTGTTTGTGTTATCAATATCAGCCGCTGTCTCTGATGATTTTCCACATCCTGTAAGCAGGAGCGTACCTGACATTGTTATGCATGCTAGCATTGCTATATTCTTTTTAATATTTTTTCTCATTACATTCTTTAGTTTACTGACATAATTATGTTTTATCATACAATAACTCCATTCGACATTTACTTATTCTATCTATCATCAATAGTTCTATAATAAGATGTAAAATATTATTTAACAAAAGCTGTAATATGAATCCAATGTTCATTCATATCACAGCTTGTCTGTACCATGTGTACATATAGTATCACCATATAACATCTTTATTATCTTAATTATTTTATGATCTTATTTTATAATCCTATTATTTTGCTATTTTATAGTCTTATTTTGATGTCCTGGTCAAAAACCACCGACTTTGATACCTACGGATTGTTTATTGCTACGCACTTCTACAATCCTACCCAATATTCTCATGATTCTGTTCCAATAAATTCTTAGCCTTTTCAAAAGAATCCATATGAACAAGAATGTCACACTTCGCATTCTTATCATTGTTAAGGAATCTTAACAGGCCTGTATGAAACTTCCATCTCTCAAAATATGAAATATTATTCTTTCTAAGCACCTTCTCTATCTTTTTGCATTCATCCTTAGAAACATCCGAACGAATAACTCTCTCCATTGTAGAAACTTCACTCATAACCTGACACCTCTCATCATCTTTGCCTTTATACTTTTAGATTTTATCACATCAATTCTAAAAAATCCACTTAAAATAATTAGGTAAATTATGATAGATACAATCATTTTATAATATCTTTTATCATTTATATGACTTTTGATTAATTATCGTATTTAATTATTGTAAAATATTTTATATGTACTTTTTATAAAAAAGCACATTCAAATAACACATAATTCTCTATAAAAACAATTTCTACAAAAGCAATTTCCACAAAAAACAACCGTTTTATGGATTAACCATAAAACGGCTGTCTTATACTATATATTAGGTATATTAGGATATAAACTTATTTAACACTGTTCTTCTTTCTCTTTACTTCATAGAAGCATACACCACCAAGGGCAAGAACACTAAGTACGATTAATACAACATAGAGTGCTGTATTAGCCTTATCTCCTGTAGGTACTGGAGTACCGATTGTAGGATTTGATGACTTAGTTAACTTCTCTATTGAGAAATCAGCACCAACTCCTGCTGGAGCCTTATCTGTAAGCTTAAAGATGTTACCAAGTGCTATTGTACCATCAGCATTTCTTACAATACCTGCTACTGATTTATTACCATCTAATATAGATGAGTAATCAAGACTTGCAAACCAGTCTGCTGAAACTGTTGTTACTGCTTCACCAGCTGCTGGTGTGTTGAATGAAGTCTTAGAAGCTGTATCCCAGTAGAAGTTTGTTGCTTTATATATCTTTGTTAAATCCTGTGAACCAACTGGTTTGATATTTTCTGCAACATCTTCTTTAGCTGTTCTAAATGATATTACTCCTGTAGCTTCAAAATCTGTATTCTTAGCTGAATTTGTATAGAATGCTACGTTAGCACCCTGATTGTTAATTGATGTACAATTCTTTACCTTTATATCTGGGCATGAGTTAGAATCAATACCCTTTGCCTTGTTTGCAAATGCTATTGAATTCTCAAGTACGTGTGAACCAGGCATGCTGTCTCCACCCATCTTGAATCCATTACCGTTACCTGCGTTAGTTCCATCCTCAAGATATCCGTTAGCATATGCTATAGAATTCTTGATAGTTACTGAACCGATAGAACCTGTCTGAACCTTTGCGAAAAGATCCCATCCATCATCTGCATTGTGATGAGCGATACAGCCATCAAATACGTTTCCGTCACCTACTGTAAGCTTAGCTGCGAATCCGTCTGCATCTTCATAACCCTTATCTGCATTACCATATGATGTACAGTTAAGGATTAAGTTGTATGAAGGCCATTCAGCATATGTATCTGTTACATTTAATCTGCTGATCTGAAGTCCTGTGTTACCATTGTGATATGTTTCAATCTGGTCTAATGTGTTATGGCTTCCTGAAACCTGAAGTCCCTTCTGTCCATCTGCTGAACCTGTTACATCAAATCCCTTGAAGTACCAGTAATCACCACCGATAGTCATACCTGTACAGAGTCCCTGGAAGTCAATAACTGGACGAGTCTTTGCATCTGGATCTGCTACCATGTATATCATCTGATCTGCTGTACCATTGATACCTCTTGCAATCTTTAATGGTGATTCAAGCTTATATGTACCTTCTGTAAGAACAATCTGCTGTGAAGGCATTACATACTTAACAGCATCATAGATGCTCATAGGATCTTCCTTAGAACCTGAACCCTTTGCATCTGGTGCAACCCAGATAGACTGACCTGCTTCACCAAATGTCTTATAAGTTACTGTATGATCAATAACTACTGTTTCATAAGATTCCATTGCTGAATATTCGCCATTTGGCTTATATCCTTCTGCTGGTGTAAAGTTTATCTTATATGCGTTATTACCCTTGTTAAGTGTTACACTAGCTGGCTTAACAAGTGTATCTGCCTTTACTTCTACATCAGAAACAATAACTTCTCCATTAGCATCCTCGATTGATAATGTACCATCGCAGTTAGCTGAGAATAAGAATTCATAATCAGCACTACCTGTTGCTGTAGCAGACTGTACATATGTGTTAACTGCCACCTTTTCAATAGGTCTTTCTTCTGCTGGTGCATCTTCCTTAGGATCAATTGTTGTAAATGTTATATCTGAGAATGTTGCTGTTGCATTTCTTGATGCAAAGAAACCTGCATATACATAATCAGAATCGATTCTTTCAAGTGCCTCAGTATCATAATACTTCTTTGTTGTTGAATATGAACCATCTGCTGACTCATAAGTTACAAAGTAACCTGTATTATTCTTCGGGATTGTAAGGTACATCTCTGTTATATCTCCAGCATCTGCTGGTGTATTAGTAGAGTTACCTATTATATTCTTAGCTTCTGGATATCTCTGCTCAAGTGGATAAGATGTTGACTTAAAGTTCGCCTGAACAGTTGCTGTATCATTAGCTTCAATAGCAGCAATGTTGTCCTTTGTCACACCTGTCTTTTCCTGTGATGCAAGACCAATCTTCTGAGATACCTTTGTTGCTGAACTATCAGTTGTTACTTCTTTTGCTTCTTCATTCCAGTAATATTCTGTCTTAGAAGCTACTGCCATATAAGAGTTGTTCCATCCTGAACCACCTAACTTATCAGCTGCCATAAGACCGAAGCCTTCCTGTCCGTTTGATAATGTCCAAGAATCAGCTGTTACCTTAGCTCTTAATGTGAAGTTCTGTGATGCAGGAACTTCTGTATAATAGAATGACACTCCATCAAAAGAAGCTGGTACTAACTTACCACTTGCACTCTTGATTGTTACCTTGCCTTCATTAGCAGAACCTGTGAAGCTGTCCTTAGATGAGCTTGCGCCGTTACCATAAGTAATCTGTCCCCACTTCTGCTGTGCTTCTTTTGTTACCTTGATTGTTGCTTCCTTAGATGTTGTTGAGTCTTCACCTCTCTTAGCAACTACTCTTACTGAATATTCAGAACCTACTGTAAGTCCCTTTATAGTAGCCTCTGTCTTATCTGCTGCATCTAATGATGCCCAGTTTTTGCCATCATTTGAATATTCAACAGCATATGATGTAGCTTCTTTAACTGCTGACCATTCTACAGCAACACTTCCGTTACCTTTGTTGTAAATACTGCCTATAGCAGATGTTGCTAATGGAAGTACAAAATCTGCTGTCTTTGTTTCTGCTCCTGTCTTGTCTGCTTCGCCATCACGAACTGCCTTGATTGAGAATGTATATTTACCTGATGCACTTGGAGTAAATGTAACACTTGCTCCTGTTGTATCCTTTGCATAACTTTCTGAAGCTACTTCCTTACCTGCTTCGTCTGTCATAGTAACTACAACATTATCAGCACCATCATAACCAATAACCATTGTAAATGGAACTGTTATCTTACCATCCTTTGATGTCACATCACCAAGTACTGGTGCAGCTACTCCGCTCCAGTCAGCTCTTGCTGGTCTTTCTCCACCTGATGTCTGAGTAGCAACCGCTTTTAGGATTCTTACACCTCTGTTATTCTCTCCATCCTTTGGTGTTATGATTGAATATGTACCTGCTGCAAGATTAGTGTACTTAATCTCTGTTACTGGCTTTGTTCCTGTTACAGCCTTTATTCCATCAATCTTATTGCCTGATGCATCTACTAACGCAAGATCTGATGTATTAGAACTGCCTGTACTTGTTGCTGTAACTACAACATCCGCTGTTCCTGTTACTGTAAATGTAAGTGCTCCTTCTTCTTTGTCATCAGCTCCCTTTGCAAGTTCTGCTGAAAATGTATCACTGTTTCCTCTTGTTACTGTTCCTGATAATGTAAAGTATCCTTCTGTACCATACTTACCTGATGCTATCGCTGTCTTCTTTTCAGCTGTTGTTATAGCTGTTTCTGCTGATGCATCAAATGTATAATCTGATGTAACTACTGATGCTGCAATTTCTGTAACTACTGCACTAAGAACTCTTACGCCTCTGTTATTCTCTCCATCCTTTGGTGCTATGATTGAATATGTACCTGCTGCAAGATTTGTATATTTAATCTCTGTTACTGGCTTTGTTCCTGTTACAGCCTTTATTCCATCAATCTTATTGCCTGATGCATCTACTAACGCAAGATCTGATGTATTAGAACTGCCTGTACTTGTTGCTGTAACTACAACATCCGCTGTTCCTGTTACTGTAAATGTAAGTGCTCCTTCTTCTTTGTCATCAGCTCCCTTTGCAAGTTCTGCTGAAAATGTATCACTGTTTCCTCTTGTTACTGTTCCTGATAATGTAAAGTATCCTTCTGTACCATACTTACCTGATGCTATCGCTGTTTTCTTTTCAGCTGTTGTTATAGCTGTTTCTGCCGATGCATCAAATGTATACACATTATTAGCTGCTGAAACTGCCTTAGCTGCGAATCCAGTAGGAATCAATCCAACTACCATCAAAGCAGCCATAACTAACGCCATTATTCTGCGTTTTGTCTGTCTCTTCATAACTTACCTCCTAATATATTACGGTGTACCCGTTGTATCCGGCGAAGTCACCTCAACCGAACTTTGCATCTAGTATCTCATTTTTGTCCACAAAAATCAATGATTATTTGGGTATTTTCCACATTTTCGGCGGTATCGCTAGTTTTATTTTGGATATTTTGTACAAAACTGATGAAAATAATATAAAAAAGCTCTTAAATTTTTGTTGTATACCGGTACACCATGATTTAAGAGCTTTTATAATAACATATTTAATTTTGTAATTATATGATGTAAGGATTGAAAGTCGAAAAATCGTTTATGCTTACTCTTTTATGCACTTTAAATATTTTCAGCACAATTCACAGTTTTAATTTATTTATCTTATACAAAATCAATATAAAAAGTATTAAATAAAGCGTATGTCATTATTCATACACACGCTTCATAAATATTATATTCAATCCTTACTGTTATTACTGTCCTGTCGCACCTTAAGATATATTCTTCCTATCTGCTCTTATTTCTTAAGTATATCATGATACCTTATCCTATTCTCCTTAGCTATATCCAACATGTCCATTGCCTCTTCTTCTGTCAGGCTTAGTTTTTTCATCAGCTTTACTATATTATCTAACTGATTCTTCTCTATTCCTTGTTCTATTCCTTTCTCTATTCCTTGTTCTAGACCTTGCTCTAATCCTTGCTCTATTCCTTGCTCTATTCCTTTCTCTAGCCCCTCTTCCAGAGCTTGTTCTAATATAGCCTCACTTATATTACACATATCACTCACACACCCTTCCAGTTCTGTTGTCATTTTCAGTCCATAGCCTTCTAGCTGCTGCATTTTTTCTTTCTTCTTTGTACTCGACAGCAGCACTTCCAGCATTGCTATCAACTTATTCTTAGATTCTTCCCTGTCTTTGCTATCTCTTATTCTTAAGAGATAGCACCATTCATTATAATAAACCCCTATTATTATCTTTAGGCATTAAGCATCTTATGATACCTTTCCCTATCCTCCTCGCCTATATCAAGTGTATCCATAGCTTCCTCTTCTGACTGGTTCAGTTTTCTCATAAGTGTCTTTATATTCTCTAACATTGCCTGGTCTTTGCCTTCAAGCCTGCCGCCTTCCCTGAATTCTTTCATCGCACTCCACATTTCCACTTTAACCACCTTGCCTTTCCTTACATCGTCCGATGTTATTATAAGATTTTTAATTCAATTATGCCAGCGACCCTCTCTCAAGCCACTTTCCACTCACGAATCTTATAACAAAACATAGCGATCTTGCAGCCCAATCTACGAACATTCCTATCCATACACCAAGCACGCCAAGTCCAAGTACAACTCCGAATATATAACTGCTGCCGACACGGAAAAGCCACATCGATACTATACTTACAATCATAGTATACTTTACATCTCCCGAAGCCCTTAAAGGATTCGACAATGTAAATGAAAGCGGCCATATAAAAAGTGATACAACATTAAAACATCTTAATATAGTGACAGTAATATGTGTTGCTTCTGGTGAAAGATGAAACCATGAGGCTATAAATCCTGCTGCAAAGAACAGTGGTATGTTACATGCCCAGTCACCAATATAAGACCACCATAGCACCTTTTTTGTATACATTTTCGCCTGTTCTTTCTCACCTGCGCCTATACACTGTCCTACAACCGTTATAAGTGCAAGTCCCATAGAAGCAGCCGGTATATTAGCAAAATCAATAACCGTATAACCTACAGAATTAGCTGCTGTTGAGGCTGTTCCAAATGTAGCAACCATGCTTACAACCATAAGCTTGCCTATCTGGAACATTCCATTTTCAATACCGGATGGAATACCTATTGTAAGAATTTTCTTTATATAGTTCCAGTCCGGAACAAAGTACTTTATATGGTCTATTCTTACAGGGTTCGTCTTACCACACACAAGCACTGACATAACGATACCTGCTGCCACACGGCTGAGCGCAGTAGAAAGCGCAACACCAGCTACACTCCACTTAAATACGAATACAAACAACGCATTTCCAGCTACATTAATCACATTCATAAGTATGCTTATATTCATGCTTACCTTACTGTTGCCTACACTTCTGAATATCGCCGCACCCGCATTATACATTCCTAAGAATGGATACGAAAGCGCTGTTATCATAAAGTACAGCACTGCACAATCCATAACAGACTCTTCAACTGTTCCGAATATCATCTTAAGCAGTGGTCTTGTAAATGAAACTGAAAATGCAGTCATTATAACTGAAAATATTAACAAAACGGTCTCAAGCTGTGCCCCTGACTTTCTTGATTCATCATCCTTGCCTTTACCTATATACTGGCTGCAAACAACAGCGCCACCTGTTGCAAGTGCTGCCATAACCTGTATGATAAGCCTGTTGATATTATCAACAAGTGCAACTCCTGCAACTGCCGCTTCTCCTGACTGGGATACCATAAGTGTATCCACAAGTCCTACAAGAACAGCAAGCAGCTGTTCAAACATAAGCGGAATTATAAGCTTCCTTAAATCTTTACCACTAAACAACATATGTTTACTCCATCTATATTTTCATTTTATGGTGTAAGTGTTAATTCACAACTATTCTGCACAGCTTATATTAAAGAGCTGCAGAATATGCCTTTAACCCCATCACCAATCATACATTTATCACATAAAAATTCGGTCAGAACGTACTTTTAACATTCTGACCGAATATAATAACTATATTATCAGCTGTAATAAACATCTATAGACCAGTTAGCTAAGCTTCTAACAAGCCTTTTTAACCATCAGCAATATTAGTCTACTGTGTAAATCCAGCCCTTAGGAGCTTCGATTCTACCCATCTGGATACCTGTAAGAGTTTCATATAACTTCTTTGTAACAGGTCCCATCTCGTCCATACCACTTGGTAAGCAGATTTCCTTACCATGATCAACAATCTTTCCTACTGGAGAGATAACTGCTGCTGTACCGCAAAGACCACACTCAGCGAAATCCTTAACCTCATCAAAGAGAACTTCTCTTTCTTCAACTTCAAGTCCAAGGTATTCCTTAGCAACATGTACTAATGAACGTCTTGTGATAGATGGTAAGATACTATCTGACTTAGGAGTTACAACCTTTCCATCCTTAGTAACAAAGAGGAAGTTAGCTCCACCTGTCTCTTCAACCTTTGTTCTTGTAGCTGGGTCAAGATACATATTCTCAGCATATCCTTCTGCATGAGCTGTAACGATTGCGTGAAGGCTCATAGCATAGTTAAGACCAGCCTTGATATGACCTGTTCCGTGTGGTGCTGCTCTATCAAAATCTGAAACCTTGATTGTAAGTGGCTTAGCGCCGCCCTTAAAGTATGGTCCAACAGGTGTTGTAAATACTCTGAACTGATATTCATCAGCAGGCTTAACACCTATAACCGGATTGCTTCCGAACATATATGGGCGGATATAAAGTGATGCACCTGAACCATAAGGTGGTACCCAGTCCTCATTAGCTCTTACAGTTTCAGCAATAGCCTCTACAAACTTATCCTCTGGGAATACAGGCATCTCAAGTCTTCTACATGAATCTGCCATTCTGCTTGCATTCATATCTGGTCTGAAGATAACTGTGTGTCCCTGCTCTGTTGTGTATGCCTTCATACCTTCAAAGCATGACTGTGAATACTGTAAAACACCAGCACATTCGCTGATAACTACTTTGTCATCATCTGTGATAACACCGTTATCCCATGCTCCATCCTTATAATTAGCTACGAATCTCTTATCAGTCTTTACATAGCCAAACCCTAAATTAGACCAATCAATATCTTTCTTTGCCATAATTCTACTTCCTTTCGTGTTCGACAGTTTACTCACCTACTGTCAGGAGCTTTCTATAATAACTGCTGCAGACAATTCTATCCTGCATAATTCACATGCAGTACAGTCAGCATATACGCCAGTCCACTAACCCCTTGGCATAACACACCCTTTTGTGTTCATTATAATGAATCCCATCGATTAATTAAATTACGGATATTTTATACCCACATTTTCTATAAGTCAATAAATTTTGTCTATCTAATCATTATATACATGTATTTTTTATATATTTGTGCGGTACAGATGCTTTTTATCTGTTTTTTCCGTGCGTGTTCAGGGATGTTTCACATACCTGAACACGCGATTATTCATAGCTTGTAATCTGTGTATAGAAGTTATCATAATCTGTTCTTCCATCTGCTGTAAATGCGATAGCAGTTCTTGGATGCTGGTTAGCATTTCCAGTTATCATATACTGGACATCACATCCCCATACGACTCCAGCCTTTTTAAGCGGTACCATATGCTTCTCAACAAACTTAAGCACTGGTGATATTCTATACTTAGGATTTCTTAAAAAGCCCATAAGAAGCTCTGAATAGCAGTTACCGGCACCTCTTCCCATGCCACTCATAGTAACATCAAGATAGCTTACACCAATAGTACATGCTTCTATTGTATTGGCAAATGCAAGCTGCTGGTTGTTATGTGCATGGATACCTACGCTCTTTCCATACTTTTCAGCTACCTTAAGGTACTTATCTGCAAGTCTTCTTATCTGCTCTGGATAAAGTGAACCATAGCTGTCAACAAGATATATTACACTTGCCTTGCTCTGTGCTGCAAGAAGCTCTAACGCAAGATCTAACTCATTCTCACTTGCTGTAGATATAGCCATAATATTGATAGTCACCTCATAGCCCATATCTGCACAGTAATTAATCATCTCAATAGCTGCCGGAATAGTATTAATATATGTAGCTACCCTTATCATATCTATAACACTTTCAGACTTAGGTATGATATCCTTTTTAAAATCAGTTCTACCAACATCAGCCATAACAGAAATCTTTAAGTCAGTATTGTTATCACCAACTATTTCCCTGATATCCTTCTCATCACAGAACTTCCACTTACCATAATCATCCACGTTAAAGACTTCCTTTGATGCCTTGTAACCGAATTCCATATAGTCAACACCTGCTGCCACATTGGCCTTATACAGGTCACGCACGAAATCCTCACTAAACTCAAAATTATTAACAAGTCCTCCATCCCTAAGTGTACAATCTACAACTTTGATATCTGGTCTGTATGATACTAACTCACCCTTCTGTTCCATAACCTGATTACCTCTTCTTCCTTAAATGTTCGCAGATAACTTTAAATTGATCCACGATTAATTCAATTCGCTTTAAAGCGTTACACTTTAAAGTGATAAACTGTTGTCTATTATAACACTATTATTTAATTTGTAAATACCTTTACCACAATTTTTATATTTCAAGCGCATCCTGCATAATATCCATCATATCAAGCATACCCTCAAGATACTCACTTGCACTTGTAAACTTTCTTTTAGTGACTGTCCATACGAATTCAGGTGTACCTTTAAGCTTAAACTCCAGCGCACCACCAAATGAATCTACAAGCTTTGGTATATTATCCGAGTTAATATCTGCTTTAGGATATATAGTCATAACCGTACGCCAGTTAGAGGCACCACCCGATGGATTATGCTGTGTAGCACCTTTTATATCCATAATCCCTATCTTATGTGCTTTCATCTTGATAAGTGCAATCATAAGCAGATTAGAAGCACTTGATGGCACACTTCCATATCTATCCATAAGCTCGTCTTTCATATCTGACAGCTCTTCTCTTGTTTCAAGTGCAGCGATTCTTTTATATATATCAAGTTTCTGATATTCGCTTCTTATATAAGTTGCTGGAATATACGCATCTACTTCCATATCAACTGTCGTTTCAAACTCATACTCATTCTTCACGCCCTTAAGAGTATTCACCGCCTGGTTAAGCATTTTACAGTACAGGTCATATCCAACCGCAGCCATATGACCATGCTGGCTCTTACCAAGCACATTACCCGCACCTCTTATCTCAAGATCCTTCATAGCTATCTTAAAACCAGAACCAAGATCTGAGAATTCCTTTATGGCACTAAGTCTTTTTTCTGCCACTTCAGATATCATCTTGTCTCTTTTATACATAAGAAATGCATACGAAGTTCTTGTACTTCGTCCAACTCTTCCTCTTAGCTGATATAACTGTGAAAGTCCGAACTGATCTGCATTTTCTATAACCATAGTGTTACAGTTTGGAATATCCATACCTGTCTCGATAATGGTTGTTGATACAAGTACATCTATCTCACCATTAACAAACTGATACATAATCTTTTCAAGCTGCCTTTTATCCATCTGTCCATGAGCATATTCTACTACAGCATCCGGAACAAGATTCTGTATATATTCGGCTCTTTCTTCTATATTACGCACTTTGTTGTATACATAATACACCTGTCCATTTCTGGCAAGCTCCCTTGTTATTGCCTCACGTATCATCTCGTCATTATGCTCTGTTACAAATGTCTGTATAGGATGTCTGTCAACTGGTGGTTCTTCCAGCACACTCATATCTCTTATTCCAACAAGACTCATATGCAGTGTTCTTGGAATAGGCGTTGCACTTAAAGTAAGAACATCTATGTTATTCTTCAGTTCCTTGATTTTCTCCTTATGTGTAACACCAAATCTTTGTTCCTCATCGATGATAAGCAGTCCAAGGTCCTTAAACTTAACGTCCTTTGACAGAATTCTATGTGTTCCTATAACCACATCTATCATTCCGCTTTTAAGTTCTTCAATAGTCTTTTTATTCTGTGCCGACGTCCTGAAGCTTGACAACTGTCCTACATTTACCGGAAATCCTTTCATTCTCTCTGCAAATGTTGAATAATGCTGACTTGCAAGTACTGTTGTCGGCACAAGATAAGCCACCTGCTTTCCATCCTGTATCGCCTTAAAGGCTGCCCTTATGGCAACCTCTGTCTTACCATATCCAACATCTCCACATATAAGGCGGTCCATAACACGACCACTTTCCATATCGTTTTTAGTATCCTGTATGGCGTTAAGCTGGTCGTCAGTTTCTTCATACGGAAACATTTCCTCAAACTCCTGCTGCCATACTGTATCCTTTGAAAACCTGTATCCTTCTGCCTTCTGTCTTATCGCATACAGTCTTACAAGTTCCTTAGCTACAACTTCAACCGCCCCATGAACCTTCGCTTTAGTTTTGCTCCACTCCTTACCTCCAAGATTATTAAGCTTAGGTTTCTTTTCTACATCCTGGTCTGCATACTTCTGGAGTCTGTCAAGCTGAGTAGCAAGAACATAAAGATTACCATCATCCGCATAAGTTATCTTTATATAATCCTTCTCTACTCCATCCACCTTTATCTTTTCTATTCCCTTATATACACCAAGCCCATGATTCTCATGTATAACATAATCACCTATATTCAGTTCGTTAAAGCTTGCTATATTTTTGCCATCATGTTTTTTCTTTTTAAGCTTTTTTATTCTTTTGGACGTAAATATATCATTTTCTGCTATAACAACAAACGAAAGAACTGGATACTCGAAACCCTTATGAAGACTTCCATATGTAACTATAATAAGTCCTTTTCCATAATCCTTACTAAAATCCTCACTGTAAAATGCTGGTATATCAAGTTTCCCAAGATCGTCAGCTATTCTTTGTGCCCTTGTCCTAGAACTGCATACAAGCACCGTTGTATAGCCACTCTTCTTGTACTTCATAAGATCCTTTGACAGGTACTCAAAGCTGTTGTTATAAGAGCTTATACTTCTTGCCTCAACATGCATCTTATAGTTTATTTCAAAACCTTCCGGTTTATAATCAAGAGTTGTAAGTATAAGTTTTTTATATTTTCTTATATCACCTGTTATCTCACCAAGAGTCTTTATCTTATGTGTCTGGCTTGGAAGGACATAGCCTGCTGCAAGCCTGTTTTTCATGCTTTCACCATATTCATATAATGTAAGCTCGTTACACTCCTTAAGTCTGTTAGGTTCATCCAGCACAACAAGAGTACTTTCCTTAGGAAAATACTCTGTTAAGCCTACTGTGTCTTTAATTATTGTATCCAGAAACTTATCATAACTGCCTGTTCTTTCTATGTCCCCAACAATCTTATTAATATTGTTGCCAGCCTCTATCTGCTCCTGTGTACGCCTTCGTTTATCATAATCAAAGCACTGAAGCTGCTTATCTCTTTCTTTTCTTATCTTATCAAGTCCAGCCTGCTTTTCTTCCGCTGTGAAAAGATACTCTGTAGCTGGAAATATATGATATGATTTCAGCTTTTCTATCGACCTCTGGCTTTCTGCATCAAACATTCTTATGGAATCAACTTCTGTATCCCACAGCTCTATTCTTACTGGCGCCTCATCTGTATATGAAAATATATCTATGATGCCACCTCTTATTGAAAACTGGCCTTTGCCCTCTACCATTGCTGTTCTTACAAAACCCATGGATACCATTTTCTTTGCAAGTTCCTCTGTATCAATACTGCTTGTGCTATCAATCGTTATTATTGAATCCATATATCTTTTCAGAGGAATCAGTCTGTCTGATACTCCATCAATGGTAGTTACTACTGTCAGCAGACTACCCGAGTCAGCTCTGATGCTTCCAGCTTCTCCATTACGTTTATCCGCTTCCTGTTTACTGCTGTCTTTGTCCGATACTTCTACGTGTTCTGCCGCTTTTATATGCTCTATGATTCTGCTTATACAGCTTAATCTTTGTCCTGTTATCTGATTGCCCGTAACATCTGCACTATAGAATATTGCGTCCTTAGCTGGATAATACAATGCATCGCCATTAAAAAATGCTGCATCATCACACATATTTCTTGCCTTGGCTTCATCACTTGTTATAACAAGCATAAAACGATAATCCTGTCCTATAGCACTTGCTATATGCACCTTCTGCGTATCAATACAGCCACTTATAAGTGCTGTTTTTCCACCATCCACTGATAATTCTTTATTAAGTTGCTCTATTGCTGCTGTATCACATACAGGCTTAAAAAATGTGTTCAAAACCATCCTCCTAATTAAATCTGTCTGATATAAAGATGTCGGGATCAAAAGCTCCCGACTTTGATACCTACGAATTGTTCCGTGCTACGCACTCCCACAATTCTCCCCAATATTCGCATATCGTGGGATTATCCGTTAAATTTATTCATACCACTTTCAATGCCTTCGCTTATTATGCATTCAACTGCTTCACAGGCTCTTTTATTTCCTTCTCTGAGTACAGGATATAATTCAGCTGGAAACTTTCCAAGAACCCAGTCTGCAAGATCCCATCCCTTTGGCTTGTCTCCTACACCATACTTTATTCTTTTGAATTTATCACTGCCAAGATGAGCTATTATGCTCTTTATTCCGTTATGTCCGCCAGCACTTCCCTTTGGACGTAATCTTAACCTTCCAGGCTCTAAGCTTATATCATCAAATATAACTATCAGGTCATCAATATCAGCCTTATAATAATCCATAACCTCTCTTATACATTCGCCTGAATTGTTCATATATGTCATAGGCTTTACAAGCAGAACCTTTTCCCCTTCTATAACACCTTTTCCTATAAGTCCTTTATGCTTTGCTGTATCAACACTAATATTATACTTGTCTGCAAGTTCATCTATGCATGAAAAACCCGCATTATGTCTTGTCCCTGCATACTGTGTTCCCGGGTTTCCTAAGCCTGCTACTATATACATAAATTTATTCTCCCTGTTCTGTTTATCTTATCATTAAACTTTAATTGCCGCATTGCTATGCAATTCGTACAATCCTCTGACACTTTGATCCACCATCATAATATAAATGATATCCGTCAAAAAAGGAAGTATTTATATTATTTTTAACTATTTATGCAATATAAAAAAACTGCAATCATAACAGTTAGCGTGTTCCTAACTATTATGACTGCAATCTTTTTATTTTACAACTTTAAACAAATTTAACTTTATGAAATCTCATATTATATTATCTTATGCGTTTCTTTCCTGCTACTGTACAAGCCATCATTATAGCCATAACTGCAAGTAATAAGTAGATAGCAACTGGAGCTGCATCTCCTGTTGTAGGTGCTGTAACTGTTGCATCTTCTGTAATCGTTGTATCAGCTCCAGATGCTGACTCAACTTCCACATAATCAATAACAAATGGGCTTAATCCACCTGTTACGAATGATATAGCATCATCAGATACTGTTACATCAAGTTTTTCAAGTGTATTATCATCCTTAAGATGATAAACAACTACTGCATACTTAGTATAATCAATATCTGCATTCTTCTTAAGACTTATCTTAAGTGTACCATTAGAAAGCTTAACAACACTACCATCTTTATTGCTTAAAGAAATATCAATAATCTGTGCCTTGTCTGTAAGCTTTATATCCTCTGCATTAGCAGCTGCTTCCTTAACTGCTGCTACCTGTTCCTCACTTGCAGCCTTTTCTATTGTTGTAACAGAACCTGTAGCTACGCCCTTGCCTGACTCATCTACGAATTTAGCTTCCTTTGATACCTCAACGGCTGCTATTCCACTTTCTGTTGGAGTAACTATCTCTACTGGCTTAACATCATATGCATAATGAGCAGGAATCCATCCAAGTACTGTATTAACTGCTGAAACATTAGCTGATTCCATATAATCTGCAACTGCCTCAGCTGACTGATTTTCAGCCTTGCTGAACTGTCCTTTAGTTACAAAAGTACTTTCTCCCGAAACATTATTATATTCCTTGAAGATAGCTGATGTTCCATCTCCTGTGCTCATCTCACCCCATCCATCTTCTAACACATAACCATTAGTCTGTGTTCCAATAAATGTAGCATTAGAGCCTGCGCCCCATGTTCTACCATAATATCCTGATACTGCACCGGTGCTTACACCATCTGTTGTCACTTTACAGTTTCTGAATACATATGGACTTGTCTTAGCTGCTGTGATATAGCCAAGCTTTGCATTGTTTTTAGCAGCATCCTTTTCATCATCCTTATATGTCTTCCACTGTAATTCACAGTTGTCAAATACTGCTGCGAATTCGCCACAAATATAATCTACATTACCACCAATCACACAATTGTTGAAATATGTATGATAGTTATTGTTCTTAGAACCATTTCTTCCAAGTGTATCCTGTGAAGAAAGAATCTTACAGTTATAACACTCAATATTATCTGCTTCAATATAGAAAGCATTTGATCTTTCCTTATAAACATATGCTGTAACATCAGCATCCTTTGCAAGTCTGTTTACTGACAATGTTGTACCTGCAATATCTGTCTTCTCTGCTTCTGTTAATTCATAGTTATAAGTATTCTTAAATGTTGTATCTTCTGCGATGAAGTTATCACCTCTTACGATGAATACACCACCCCAGAGACTTCCGTTACCTTCTACATATGAATACTTATCTCTTGCAAGTACTTCATTGTAAAGACCTGTAACAGGATCTACTGAATAATAATATGTACCAACACCATAGTACCATGAAATAGTATGGTTATTACCTTTAAGTGTTACGTATGGAGCTGCCATAACTGTCTGCTCGAATATATCTGCTTTAAGATTAATAGTAACTCTGCCTGCTTCTCCTTCTGGTCTGTCCTGCATTCTAAGAATTGCATCTGAAGCTTCATTTAATGTAGCATAATCACCAGGAACATTAAGCTCGCTCTTAAAAGCTACTGGTTCTGCCTCCTTAGCTGGAAGTTCTACATATACTTCATTAACTGTTGTTCCTTCAGTCTTAACTGAAACTCTATCATGTGTTACACCACCATTAGTTGTTACAACACTTGTATTGTATTCACCTGGCTTTAATGTACATGTATAAGAATCTCCTGATACAGCAGCCTTATATGCACGTCCGTTAACCATGTTTGTAAGTGAAAGTTCTGTAACTGTTCCTTCTGGAGTGCCTGTAATCTTACCTTCTACAGTTACATCTGGTACATCATAAAGAGAAACAACTATTGCTTCGCCTGTAGCTGTAAATGTATCGCTGTCACCAACAGCAGCTCTTACACCACCATCATTAGTACTTAACTTATATTCATGTCCTTCAAGAAGGTCTGCATTTGCGCCATCCTTTAACTTGATTGCGTTACCACCAAGATTAGCATCTACAACACTTATCTCTAATGAATCTGATAATTTAGCATCTACATTCTCAAACTTAACTGGAACGCTTACTTCCTTATCTACAATATACTTATAACCTGCATAAAACATGTTATTAGTCTTTCCTGTTGTAGACATTACATATGTATGTCCTGGTATTACTGCAAATGTATATGAATTAATACTCGTTTCTGTATCTGTATATCCATTCTTAGAACCATCTGCTGTATTATAATCATGGATTCTTAAGAATGATGTTGAACTAAAGTATACTGTCATTGTACCTTTAGCTGCTGGAGTGAAGATAGTTAATGTACCATCTCCCTGTCCAGGAATAGTAGGAATATTGTTACTATCTGCATGTCTTTTACCTGCTGTATAGCTATTATATTCTTTTCCGTCAACTGTTACTGTCTTTCCTGGTTTTACTGTATACTGTGTTTCTCCCTGACCTACTAATGTAAGTGTGCTATCACCATACTTGTAATCACCTGTAGCAACAACATCTTCTTTAGCAATGTCATCAAGCATTAAAGTAAAGCTTTCAACTTTATCTGATTTAGCAAAATTATTTACCATTACTGAGTGAAGATATGCCTCACCTGATGCTTCACATGTTATTGTAAGTGTTGTAGCATCTCCGTTATAAGATATGCTCTGTGATTCTGCATCTGCATCTGACTTACCTGATGTTGAACCAACTTCCTTACCAGAAGCATCTGTAACCTTAAATGCAGTTCCACTGCCATACTTACATAAAGTTAATGCAATCTCTGCACTTCCTGCAACCTTAACTTCAATCTTGTCTCCATTATAAACTGCTGCACCATGCTGTCCATCATGCCAATATGCTTTATCAGCTTCTGATATTACCTTAAATACACCATCATCAGATGTATAACCATTAAGCAGTGTCTTTGTACTATATAATTTTGTAAAATCCAGTACATAACTCTTGCCAGCTTCTGGTGCCCCCGCAGCTTTTGCTATAGTTCTTACACCAGGTGCAAACTGGAATGTTCCAATCGCTAAAACGAATGTAAGAACAACTGCTAAAAGCTTTTTAGCTTTTCTGCCAATCTTCATAAAATACCTCCTGAAATATTACGGATCATTCCGCTAGATTGACTACTACTATATCCCATTATCGAATTAGTAACAACTTATATTTTTATATTTTCCTTATTGATTACATGTATTTTTAGTGTTAAAATACATATTGTTACAATATTAATAAATATTTATTTATTTTTTGGTTATTTTGCACATATTTTATATGTGTATTAATTATATATTAAACATACTATTCAACTCAAAATATTATCTTATATACAGAACGCTCCATTTCTTTACATTTTACAATTCACGCAGTTCTTATACAGCATCATATTCATTAGAAAGAAGGATTATAAACATATGAAACAGACGATACACAATATTTCAAGGTTCCGTATTGAACGTGGCATGCATGAACCACATTATTCCATGCACTCTGCACACAGTCATACATATTATGAACTTTTTTATCTCGTTAATGGTAATTGTACAATTTCCCTGGACAACAAGCTTTATACGCTTTCCGCTGGAAATATTATATTTATCCCTGCTAATGCAATCCACAGAACAAGCTATATAGGTGATAATTCATCCGAACGCATATACATAGAATTTTCTTCTGATTATATATCTACTATTGAAGATATCCTTGGAAAAAACTGGACATACAAAAATCTGTGGGGACATATACTATATATAGAACCAACACATAGATCTTATATCAACTCTTTATTTGACAAGATTATCTCTGAATATAACATTATTGACCACTATTCAGACTGCTGTATCCGTCAGCTTTTTCAATATCTGATTATAATGCTCATAAGAGTTGACAGAACTAACATAGATGAAAAAAATTATATAACACATTCACATAAAAAAATAGATGCTGATATGATAAGTGCCTCAAGATATATTGCTGAGAATTTTAAAAACAACATATCACTAAATGATGTTGCCGAATTTCTTAATCTTAACCCTGCATATTTTTCAAGCAAATTCAAAGCATTCCACGGTATAGGTTTCTCTGAATATTTAAGAAATACCCGCATTAATCATGCTGAATGGTATCTGATTGAGACTGACTTAAGCATGTCAGATGTTGCCGATGAATGCGGTTTCTGTAGTTCTAACTACTTTGGTGATACATTTAAGATTGTAAATGGCATCTCTCCTTCTGAATTCAGGAGAAAATATAAACCAAATAAAGCATAGTGTGCAAAAACTCTCTGCCATCCTACAATAATCTTGTTGGATGACAGAGAGGTATTTTTCAATCCTTACACTGCTTCTTCTATCTTTTCCCCATTCTTGCTTACAATCTGTCCTTCATAAATCTCATATATCTCATCTGACAGATAATTAAGCTCCTCTGTATCATGGCATGCTATAATTATAAGCGAGCCATTTGCCTTAAGTTCATCAAGTATGCCCTTTATAAGACCTGCACCTGCTTCATCAAGAGCATTGATAGGCTCATCAAGTATAACTATATCTGGTTTTTCCATAATAGCTGCTGCTATACCTAATCTCTGTTTCATACCTAAAGAATACTTCTTGAATGTTCTTGTATCATCAGGGTCAAGTCCAACTTTTCTTATGGCTTCCTTTATCTCCTCATCATTAATCCTGTTCTGGATAGAAGCAAGAATCTTAAGATTCTTAAAACCTGTATAATTAGATATAAATGATGGATTCTCTATAAGAAGTCCGATACTTGGTGGAAATGATATCTGCTTACCAAGCTCCCTGTCATTGATAAATACCTTTCCTGATGTTGGAAGTATAAGACCGCTTATCGCTCTCATAAGCATTGTCTTACCTGAACCATTCTTTCCCTTAAGACCTATAACCTTGCCACTTTCAAGTGTAAGATTTATATCCTCAAGTACTGTTACTTTCTTGAATGACTTTGTGTAGTGTTCTAATCTTACTACTGTCCCCATATTAATACCTCCTCTTAATTAAACAATCATCCCAATCCGTATATTAGTTTTATGCCGGATAACACAGGATAAATGATTTATATACATGTATAATAGCACTTTTACTAGATAATGTATACTAAAATTTAAAAAATATCATATTATATAAAAAAGATGCCGTATTAATAAAGTAATATTAATATGACATCTTTTTTATTTAATCATATGCGTGTCAAAAGCGAATTACGTTCTCTGATAATTCCTCTACTTCATCAGCATCATAATATGCTTTCAAAACTGCACTTTGAAGATTTTCCCTGGCATGCTTATTGATAGGATGAGCTATATCCTTAAATCCTCCCTCAATAAGATGCTTACTAGGCATAGCTACAAACAAGCCTTTTTCTCCCTCGACCACTCTTATGTCATGTATAACAAACTCGTCATCAAAAGTAATTGATACATAAGCCCGCAGTTTACCACTGCCTGCAATCTTCTTGACTCTAACATCTGTAATATTCATTTGTTACCCCTATCTGTCTTCTATACAACCTTTTTCTACTCTGGTTAAGACCTTAAATATATATTTATAATCTTTAATAATATGATGGACTGTCTTCTATGACAATCTTTATACCATTCTCACCGACATATCGTGAATTAGCTTTAATAGTGCTGTTACTCTCAACTATACAGTTCTCAATATATGCATTATCTCCTATATATGCATTATTCATGATAATTGAGTTTTTAACAACAGCATTATTGCCTATGTATATCTTCTTAAACAGAACTGAATTATCAACTGCTCCATTAACTATACATCCACACGATATAAGACTGTTTGATACATTGGCACCATAATTATATTTAGCTGGTGGAAGATCATCCACCTTAGAATATATATCTGGATACTGCTTAAAGAAATAATCTCTTACATCTCTCTTTAAGAAATCCATATTAGTCTTATAATATGAATCCACAGATGATATGTTGTTCCAGTATGTATCAAGCTTGTAACCATATATCTTCTTAATGTTTCTATATCTTACAAGTATATCCCTGACAAAATCATACCTGTCTTCTTCTGCTGCCTTTTCAAGCAATTCAATAAGAAGACGTCTTCTTACTACATATATACCTGTTGATACAGTTGACAGATTCGTTTCTAAAGGCTTCTCATCAATATCTGTAATACGTCCATCCTCTGCAAGTGCAACAACACCATATCTTCCTATGTCTGCTCTGTTATCAAGCTTCTTTACAACCATGGTAACATCAGCCTTTTTCTCTATATGATACTGAAGAACCCTGTTATAATCAAGCTTGTAGACACCATCACCAGAAGCAATAACTACATATGGCTCATGGCTTGACTTAAGGAAATCTATATTCTGATAAAGTGAATCTGCTGTTCCTCTGTACCAGCTGCTGCTCTCTGCTGTTATAGTAGGTGTAAATACATATAATCCACCCTGCTTTCTACCAAAATCCCACCACTTAGATGAACTTAAGTGTTCGTTAAGTGATCTTGCATTATACTGTGTTATAACTGCAACCTTCTGGATATGTGAGTTAGACATGTTGCTAAGTGCGAAATCTATCGCCCTGTAGCTTCCTGCAACAGGCATGGAAGCAATAGCCCGCTTGTTTGTCAGTTCACGCATCATCCTGTTGTTACCGCCTGCTAATACTATACCTATTGCTTTCATTCTACTTCACCTGCCTTAATTATGATTCCACCGCTTGGTAATAAGCCATCCGGATAATCCTCTGCTGATGTAACTCCAGATATCGCCGTATTCTTTCCAATCTTAACTCCATCAGGAATAACCGAACATTCCCCAATAGTGACAAGACCAGAATTATATATCTTAGGGAATTTGACATTCGGTGCTTCTTCGCCTACACCAAGTTCTACATTATCACCTATAACTACTTCTTCTGCTATTATTGACTTGTTAACTATTGTATTCTTTCCAATAACGGAATTATTCATAATGATGGAATCTCTTACTACGGCACCTTCTTCTATGGTTACACCTGAACCTATAACAGAATTATAGATTCTGCCATATACTTCTGTTCCATCGCCTACTATACTCTTTTCAATAAATGTATTATCTGCAACATACTGAGGTGGAATAGTATCTGTTCTTGTATATATCTTCCAGAATTCTTCATAAAGATTAAATACAGGAATTATATCTATAAGCTCCATATTAGCTTCCCAATATGAACTTAATGTTCCAACATCTTTCCAGTAACTGTTATATTCATATGCAAATATTCTCTTGTTGTTATTAAAGCAGTATGGAATTACATGCTTGCCAAAATCACATTCGTTCTGGTCTTTAAGCTTTATAAGTGCTTCCTTTAGCACGCTCCACTTAAATATGTATATACCCATAGATGCAAGATTACTCTTAGGCTCTGCTGGCTTTTCTTCAAATTCAGTTATTCTGTTATCCTCATCCGTAACAACGATTCCGAATCTGCTGGCTTCCTCAATAGGTACCGGCATAGCTGCTATTGTAATATCAGCATTGTTAGCCTTATGATAATCAAGCATTATCTTATAATCCATCTTATATATATGATCACCTGAAAGAATAAGCACATATTCTGGATGATACTGTTCCATATATTCAAGATTCTGATAAATGGCATTGGCAGTTCCAGTATACCATTCACTGCTTGTACTCTTCTCGTAAGGAGGAAGAACTGTTACACCTCCCACATTACGGTCAAGATCCCATGGAATACCAATTCCTATGTGGGAATTAAGTCTTAATGGCTGATACTGTGTCAGTACACCAACAGTATCAATACCTGAGTTAATACAATTGCTGAGTGGAAAATCGATTATTCTGTATTTTCCTCCAAACGCAACTGCAGGCTTTGCTACTTTTGCTGTTAAAACTCCAAGTCTACTGCCCTGACCACCGGCTAACAGCATAGCTATCATTTCTTTTTTAATCATGCTACCACCTCTGATGTTTAATTTACTATCTTAAGTTGTATAAATTATATCATATAATTCCGATTAAGTAAAAATAATTTTGTCTTTTTTTGGTGATTTTTCATACAATTTATTCACCTTTTTATTGTTACATTTTAACATATGTATTTTCAGTTAATTTTACGCTTTATTTTACACAGCACTTATATGCAGTATACATTTTATGCATTCCACATCATTATTATTACAATTATATGATGTCGGGCTCAAAAGCCACCGACTTTGATACCTACGGATTGTTCTGTGCTACGCACTCCCACGTCTACGCTACGCTTCGGTCCATGCTAAACATCTGCCACTTATTTCTCATAACCATAGTACCCCCTGCATATATAACTTTATGCGTTTTATGTTTGAAAAATATATGCTTTAGGCATATAATCTCTATGATGACTTTTAAATATCTTACTAAATATTAATATAAGGTAATATGATTCTGGAACATGTATACAAGCCTGCATAAGCTTTATGTTCTGACATCATGTCATCATCAGTTTATTAACAATAATTTATAGAAAGAGGAATATCATATGTTTAATATTGATTTTAATAATCCGATACATGTACATTTCATAGGCATAGGAGGCATAAGCATGAGTGGACTTGCCAGGATTCTTCTTGACAGGCACTTCACTGTCTCAGGTTCTGATGCACACGAATCAGAGCTTACAGATGAACTTGCAAAGGATGGATGTCTTATATCTTATCCACAGTCAGCAGACAATATCACTGGTGATATTGACCTTGTCGTATACACTGCTGCTATCCACCCTGACAACAAAGAACTTAAAGCCGCTATTGCTGCTGGTATTCCTACTATGACAAGAGCAGAACTGCTTGGTCAGATTATGAAGAACTATCACACAGCTGTCAATGTAGCTGGTACACATGGAAAAACAACAACGACTTCCATGATTACTGAAATTCTTCTTGCCGCCAACGCTGACCCAACTATATCTGTTGGTGGTATATTACACAGTATAGGCGGCAACATAAGAGTCGGAAGTTCAGACATTTTTGTTACAGAAGCATGTGAATACACAAACAGCTTCCTTTCTTTTAATCCTACGTTAAACATTATACTTAACGTTAAAGCTGACCACCTTGATTTCTTTAAAGACCTTGATGATATACGTCATTCATTTAAGCTCTTTACAGAAAAGCTTCCATCTGATGGAACCTTAGTTATCAACACAGATATTGATAATTACGAATACTTCTACCAGGATACAGACTGTGAGGTTATCACCTTCGGTTCCGATCCAGCCAGGTCAATGTACAGTGCTGCCGATATAAATCATGATGAATATGGACGCTGTTCTTACACTCTTCTTATTAATAATAAACCATCAGGAACTATAAAGCTTTCTGTTCCTGGTGTACACAATGTATACAATTCGCTTTCTGCAATCGCTGCATGTATTAAGCTTGGTATATCCATGGAAGCTATTCTTAAAGGTCTTGTGAATTTCACAGGTACTGACAGACGTTTCCAGAAAAAAGGCGTATTTAACGGAATAACAGTTGTAGATGACTATGCACATCATCCAGATGAGATAACTGCAACTCTTAATTCTGCAAAAATGTATCCACACAACAGAATATGGTGTGTATTCCAGCCACACACATATTCAAGAACTAAAGCACTTATGCCGGATTTTGCCAAAGCGCTTGCTCTTGCAGATAATGTTGTACTTGCCAAAATATATCCTGCTCGCGAAACAGATAATCTGGGAATAAGTTCTGCTAATCTTTGCAGTCTGATTAAAGCTGAAGGAAAAGAATGTTACTATTACGAATCATTTGAAGAAATTGAAGACTTTTTGAAAAAAAATTGTATCAACGGTGACCTGTTGATAACTATGGGGGCTGGTGATGTTTATAAAATCGGGGAAGACCTGTTAAAATAGGCATTTCTCCACTGTATAATATTTTTTCAACAAAGTTATCCACATTATCCACATTTTTATGTTGTTATACACAATATAAAAGTGTGGATTTTTTTGTTAACAACCTTTAAGTCAAAAATACAGCAAAATACATTATTTATACCACTTTGTCCACGAGTTATCCACATTATCCACAATATCCACAACAATATCCACCTGCTTTTAACACACTTTTCATTTAATTTTCACTATGATATAATCTGCACTGGCAGAATATCTGCCGCTTAATATTTATGTTACATCATAGCAATCATTAATCATCAGGAGGATAGACAAGCTATATTTATAGCTTTTAATATCATATGGGCAATCTTACATTAACTACAAAGAACAATTATGGATACACAGCCATTTCCAATATATTTATAAGCAGCTTTGTACCTGAAGCCAATGGCGAATTCGTAAAGGTATATCTTTATCTTTTACACCTTATAAGCACTGGCAATTCCAATATAAGTATCTCTTTACTTGCAGATACCTTTAACCAGACTGAGGCCGATATTATGAGAGCACTCAGATACTGGGACAAGCTCAATGTCATATCATTAACATTTGCCGGTAACAACGACAGCCTGTCCAACATAACCATCAATGACTTCAGCTCTGACAACAGTTCCGCCAGCACTACTAAAGCTGATTTTAACAATACCACATTTCCTGAAACTGCCAAGCTGGCATCCTCAGCAGCTATAGCACCAACAGTGCCTGCTGCACCTTCATATAACATATCAGAAGGTCCAAAACATGTCGAACCTTCCAGCATGCAATATTCTGCGGAAAAAATAAGCGAGCTTAACTCCGATGAGAACTTTTCTATGCTGCTTTATGTTATAGAATCATACCTTGGACGTCCACTGTCTATTAAAGAAACCAATGCAATAGTATACTTTTATGATTCACTTGACTTTTCTATCGAACTTATAGATTATCTTTTTGAATATTGTGTAGAACACAACAAGAAAAGCATTAACTACATTGAAAAGGTTGCTCTTGCGTGGGCCGATAAAGGTATACATACTGTTACAGAAGCAAAGGAAGAAGTATCTAACCATACCGACTCTGTTTACCAGATTATGAAAGCCTTCGGAATCTCTAACAGAGATCCTGGACAGCATGAACGTGCCATGATATCTAAGTGGGCTGATACTTACTGCTTTGACACTGATATAATTATAGAGGCCTGCAACAGAACAATCAAAGCCATACACCAGCCAAGCTTTGAATATGCTGATACTATTCTTTCAAAGTGGAAAAGCTCAAACATCACAACTATGGCAGACATCAAAAAGGATGATGCAGCATATGCAGCAAGCAGCAACAGCAAAACCAGATATCAGAGTTCTGCCAAAACCGGTTCAACAAAATTCAACAATTTCCAGCAGCGTGATAAGAAATCTGATGACTGGTACAACTCTTTACTTAGCAATAACAATTAACCTGTCAGCATAGCTTATGTTTTACAGCTTACCGATATTATCAGATTTAACTTATCAATATATTTAATTATATGAAAAGGAGTAGTTATGTCACTTACTAACACACAATATGCAGCTGTTATGCGTATGTACGATGATATTCATACACACAATGCAGCCATACAGAACGAGCGCTACAAAGAAGTAACAAGTCTTTGTCCACAATATCAGACAATCGAAGATGAGATAATCTCCCTTTCTATGCAGGAAGCTGCCAAACGTATCGGAAATGACTCATCTGACACGAATACTGATGAGTTCAATGAACGCCTGCAGTCCCTTATTAAACAAAAAGCTGTACTCCTTGCTTCTATAGGCAAGCCATCTGATTATCTTGACAATATTTATACATGCAAAAAATGTCAGGATACAGGATATATCAACGGCACCAGATGTTCATGCTTTAAGAAAAAAGCTATTGACCTTATATATCATGATTCCAATCTAAAGAACATCACTGCCAACGAAAACTTTTCAACATTTTCCTTTGACTGGTATGACAAAACAACTATTGATTCTGCAACAGGACTCACACCATACAATAATATTCACAAGGTATTTGATGTATGCCAGTCTTTTGTAAAAACTTTTGATACTAACTTTTCAAACCTTTTATTATTAGGAGAAACCGGTGTAGGAAAAACTTTCCTTTCCAACTGCATAGCCAAGGAACTGCTAGACAGCTATCACAGCGTTATATACCTCACTGCCATAGAGCTGTTCAAATGCTTTGAAAACAGTGACTTCAGCAAAGGCGAAGATGTGGAATATCAGGATGTCAGCTACTTTATTGACTGTGATCTTCTTATAATTGATGACCTTGGAACAGAAAGCTACAACTCTTATACCATTTCCAAGCTGTTTTATGTCATAAACGAAAGAATACTTAGAAGAAAGAGTGTTATTATATCAACTAATCTTTCTATGCCCCAGTTAGAGAATACATATTCAGAACGTATATTCTCAAGACTTATCAGTGCATATACAATACTCCGCTTATTCTGTGAAGATATAAGGGTACAAAAGGCTACAAAAGGAAAACATTAATTTTAAAAAATGTCAAATATAATCTTAAAAAATGCCAAATATAATTGACTTCTATAATATTTATGATTATAGTTAATTATGTATGTGTATTTAGAATTTAATTCACTGGAAAGTATGAATTAGATTCTTTATATAATAAATATTTTATCTATACAATGGAGGATAATACAATGCCACGAGACGAACGTCATACTGCAACAATTCCATACGGAACACTCGGAATCATTCCTTTAAAGAGCTGCTCTGCTATGGGCGAAAAGGTTGATGAATACCTTGTAAACTGGAGAGAACAAAGAGAACACGAGAATCAGTCTAATCTTGCATTTAGCGGATATAAAAGAGACAGCTATGTTGTAAGTGCCAGCACACCTAGATTCGGTTCAGGTGAAGGTAAAGGCGTCCTTAACGATTCTGTCCGTGGTTATGACTTATATATTATGGTAGATGTATGTAACTACAGCATCGAATATTCACTTTGCGGTAACACTAACCATATGTCACCTGATGACCACTACGCAGATCTTAAAAGAGTAATCGCTGCAGCCGGCGGAAAAGCAAGAAGAATCAATGTTATTATGCCATTCCTTTATGAAAGCAGACAGCATAAGAGATCTGGAAGAGAATCCCTTGACTGTTCTCTTATGCTTCAGGAGCTTACAGCTATGGGTGTTGAGAATATCATCACTTTTGATGCACATGATCCACGAGTACACAACTCTATTCCACTTAAGGGATTCGAGTCTGTATCATGCACATATCAGTTTATTAAGTACCTTTTACTAGGCGTAGATGATCTTCATATCGACAGCGAACATATGATGGTAATAAGCCCTGATGAGGGTGGTATGGGACGTGCTGTATACTTTGCCAATGTACTTGGCCTTGATATGGGTATGTTCTATAAGAGAAGAGATTACACTAAGATTGTTAACGGACGTAACCCTATCGTTGCCCACGAATTCCTTGGTACTAACGTAGAGGGCAAGGATGTTATCATTATCGACGATATGATATCTTCTGGTGAAAGTATGATAGATGTTGCTTCTGAGTTGAAGAAGAGAGGTGCAAGCAGAGTATTCTGTGCAACTACATTTGGGCTTTTCACTAACGGCTTTGATAAGTTCGATGAAGCTTACGAAAAGGGTATTATCGATAAGATTCTTACTACTAACCTTGTTTACCAGCCAGCAGAGCTTCTTTCTAAGCCTTGGTATATCAACGTAGACATGAGTAAATACATGGCTCTTCTTATTGATACACTTAACCATGATTCTTCAATCAGTGATCTTCTTAATCCTGTTGACAGAATCCAGAAGAGAGTTAAAGAGTATAACGAAAGATATTCTAAGTAATAGATGACCATAAGGTCTTAGCATTTATATATATAACAGGGAATATTTATCAGTATAATGTATGGCGGCGGCTATATAATGTATTGGTAACTATTCCCTTTTTATTGCAGCTTACATCTTATAATGATAAGGTACTGAATGTAATTAATATTTAATGTAATAATACAACCATTCATAACTAATAATAAATAAAGCCTTTCTGCAGCAATGCAACAAATAAAAAACGGTTACTATATTATCGCTATGTAATATAGTAACCGTTATTCTAAGTTATTCAATTGTGTTTTCCTCCAAATCATTATTCTTTTAATTAACTATTCTACAATGAATATAATTATTCATAATGCTTGGTATGTGTCATATTTCCATTGGACTATACCTTCCTTTCTCACTCAATTCCTTACATCTATATTAACATTCTTAATGAATGGTTTCGATATATAATCTATCTATTAATATATTGTCTTATGAACTTGTCTCTTTTAATATAGTTAATATATATCTTTTATATCGATTATTAATATGTTTAAGGTCTTGTTTGTTTGTAACTGTATATTAACATGCACTTGTTGATTTGTCAACTCTTTTTTAGATTATTTTTTATTATTTTAAAATTTGTCATTTAGTTGTTTGTTAGTAATGTGAATTGTTTGAATTGTGTCAAGATTATAGTATATTATATACACTATTCTGATGATTGTACAATATTAAACCCTCATATATTGAACTCCTTATACAGCCTTTCTCTTTCACTTTCATCTGTCACCTTTGCTATATCTTCCACTCTGCCTCTTTTCTTTAGCTCCACCACTAACCTTGCTAGTTTCTCCGCTCCTCTTACTTCTCCTTCCTCATAGCTCTGCTTTTTCACGCCATCTATATATGCCTTTTCATCAAATTCTGTTAGCAACATATCTGTCACCTCCGCCATATTTTTACTAAGGATATCCTTTAGTACATTATCGCGTATTGCTTCATCAATTGCAAGTGCTACTGCCTCTGCAAATATTTCTTTCTTATTAACTGACTTCTTTTCTTTCTTATATTTCTCCGTCAACATATCGCTTTTCACTCTTACAAGTGCAACGAATTTAGAATACTCCATCAGCTTCTGGCACTTTTACATCAGCTCCTGATTACACCCATAGTTGATATTCAATAATTGTACGACTACTTCTACGCTTGGTTTATTTGTTTTATCAGCCTCTGTACCTGCTGTGTCTTTTAAGCCTTCCCCCTCTGGCACCTGTACAAATGAATCTGACAATCTTAATTCCTGTTCCTCTGGTTCGCCCTCCGTTCCATTATAAAAAACAACATATCTTGGAAATGGCAGCTTAACAAGACGCTCATTATCTATAAGCAGATTATTTTGATCTATATATCCCTTATACAGTTCAGCAAAATATATAAAACCTCTTACAGGCATATTGGGATTAACGCTACTCTGATGCTCATAAAGATTCAATTCACTGTTAATAATGAACGAAATATCATTCTTATACCCTATATATATTGCATACTCTATCGTGTTAATTGTAATCAGGCTCTCATCTGTATGCTCTGTATTATTCAATGCATTGTACAAACTAAGCAAATCCTTTTTATACTTTCGTTGTAATCGACCCAATATATGTTGTAATCAACTTATTTTTTGTTCATTAAACAAATCATATCAAAATAGAAAATATAAGATAAAAAAACGGTTACTATATTATCGCTATGTAATATAGTAACCGTTATTTTAAGCTATTCAATTGTGTTTTCCTCCAAATCATTATTCTTTTAATTAACTATTCTACAATGAATATAATTATTCATAATGCTTGGTATGTGTCATATTTCCATTGGACTATACCTTCCTTTCTCACTCAATTCCTTACATCTATATTAACATTCTTAATGAATGGTTTCGATATATAATCTATCTATTAATATATTGTCTTATGAACTTGTCTCTTTTAATATAGTTAATATATATCTTTTATATCGATTATTAATATGTTTAAGGTCTTGTTTGTTTGTAACTGTATATTAACATGCACTTGTTGATTTGTCAACTCTTTTTTAGATTATTTTTTATTATTTTAAAATTTGTCATTTAGTTGTTTGTTAGTAATGTGAATTGTTTGAATTGTGTCAAGATTATAGTATATTATATACACTATTCTGATGATTGTACAATATTAAACCCTCATATATTGAACTCCTTATACAGCCTTTCTCTTTCACTTTCATCTGTCACCTTTGCTATATCTTCCACTCTGCCTCTTTTCTTTAGCTCCACCACTAACCTTGCTAGTTTCTCCGCTCCTCTTACTTCTCCTTCCTCATAGCTCTGCTTTTTCACGCCATCTATATATGCCTTTTCATCAAATTCTGTTAGCAACATATCTGTCACCTCCGCCATATTTTTACTAAGGATATCCTTTAGTACATTATCGCGTATTGCTTCATCAATTGCAAGTGCTACTGCCTCTGCAAATATTTCTTTCTTATTAACTGACTTCATTTCTTTCTTATATTTCTCCGTCAACATATCGCTTTTCACTCTTACAAGTGCAATAAATTTGGAATACTCCATCAGCTTCTGGCACTTTTCCATCAGCTGCTTATTACACCCATAGTTAATATTAAGTAGTTGTACAGTTACTTCTACGCTAGGTTTATTAGCTTCTTCTACTACTATACCTGTCCGTGCTTCCCCCTCAGGCACCTGCACAAATGAATCTAACAATCTTAATTCCTGTTCCTCTGGTTCGCCCTCCGTTCCATTATAAAAAACAACATATCTTGGAAATGGTAATTTCACAAGCCGCTCATTATATATAAGTAGATTATTCTGCTCTATGTAGCCCTTATACAGCTCAGCAAAATAAATCAGCCCTCTTACAGGCATATTGGGATTAACGCTGCTTTGATGCTCATAGAGATTCAATTCGCTGTTTATAATAAATGAAATATCATTCTTATACCCTATATATATCGCATCCTCTATTGTGTTAATTGTAATCAGGCTCTCATCCGTATGCTCTGTATTATTCAATGCGTTGTACAAACTTAACAAATCCCTCTTATTATTGAAAACCTTCCTGAACAATGTATCCTTGAACTTTCTGTTTAGCTTCAAATTCATACCTCCTAGTTTTACGAAGTAAAATGCGACTGCCTTTGCAGGAGCAGAGGTATTTACCCTCCGTACTTTTAATTTCATTACTAATTTTATTACTAATTTTATTACATTTTTTATTGTCATACTAGTAATAATAGTATTGGTATTATATAAACACATTCGCTGTATATTTACAATATGTTTTTTATACATTTGTTGTATGTTGCAGGATAAATGTTGTAATTGGTAATATTTGTGTTTCAACACACTATTAACAGACCGCATTTAATATATTCAGAATTATAAATACATCCTCTCTTTTCAATAAAATAATTAGCAAAATAATTACAATTAAATAAAAATAAATCCCCCATTCATACTCACATGGGTTGTATGAATGGGGGGATTATAACGATTACATCTTAAATATACTTAACATGTATCGACAAACTTTTATAAATAAGCTGTTCTTATGTATTAGCTACATATTGCCTAAATTACTGAAGGAGTGTAAGAACACCCTGGTTAGCCTGGTTAGCCTGTGCAAGCATAGACTGTCCAGCCTGAGCTAAGATGCTGTTCTTGCTGTAGTTAACCATTTCTTCAGCCATATCTGTATCACGGATACGTGATTCTGCTGTCTGAAGGTTCTCAGAAGCTGTATCAAGGTTGTTGATAGTGTGCTCAAGTCTGTTCTGAACAGCACCCATCTGACCTCTTGCCTTAGATACCTTCTTGATAGCTGCATCGATAGTTGTAGTAGCTGTCTTAGCCTTATCCTGTGTACTTAAGTCAACACTACCGCTACCTACGCCAAGTGCGTCAGCGCTCATGTCATCAAGTGTAAAGTTCATTGTCTGACCTTCGTTAGCACCAATCTGGAGTTCAATACCCTTACCTGTAGCTGTAGCTGATGGCTTTAAATTAACAACTTTACCATTTGCTTCTGCATTAATACCTGTCTTAGCACTAATCAACTTAGCCATTGCATCAGCAGCATTAGTATCTACGTCTGTTGCTTCAACAAAATTAACATCCTTATAGTCATCACCTAACTTAGAAGGATCTGTAACATATGCGAACTTCTCACCATTAACTGTGAATATCTTATCCTCAATGTTGCCTGTTCCATTATACACGCCAATCTTCTCTGTTATTGTATTATATCCATCTACGCCTTCTGTCTTAGTTGTAGCCTTAACATCACCATTATCCTGTGATACAAGTATAGCATTAGCTGTTGAGCCAGTTTCTTTTGCTGTGAATACAAGCTTTCCATCAGTAGTTGATGTTATATCATATGAATCTGCCAATGAAGTCTTTTTCAATGCATCTCTAAATGCTTCTGCTGTTTTATCAATTCCACCTGCTGTTGCAGTAGTACCTGTAACCTTAACAGTTGTTGTAGATGAATTACCATTCTTATCTAAAACTGTAACAGAATATGAAGATTCTTTACCATCATCTAATGCTGTAAAAGCTGCTGTTGTGTTAACCTGATTTGATGATTCCACTTTGCCCATAGCACCCGCTGCATCTGCTGCCTTACTTACAGAAGCCTGTACCTTGCTTCCTGACTGTGAACCATCAAGTAACTTCATTGTGTTGAACTCTGTTGTATCAGAGATTCTTGTAAGCTCGCTCTGAAGCTGTTCGATTTCGTTCTGTACTGCTTCTCTATCGTCATCTGTCTCTGTACCGTTAGCTGCCTGTACTGAAAGCTCTCTCATTCTCTGAAGGATTGAGTGTGATTCATTTAAAGCACCTTCTGCTGTCTGGATAAGTGAAATACCATCCTGAGCGTTAGTTGAAGCCTGGTTAAGACCTCTGATCTGTCCTCTCATCTTCTCTGAGATAGAAAGACCTGCTGCATCATCTGCTGCACGGTTGATTCTGTAACCTGAAGATAACTTCTCTGTTGACTTTGACTGAGCTGATGAAACACCGCTGAGCATTCTGTTAGCGTTCATAGCTGACATATTGTGTTGTACTACCATAGTATGTACCTCCGTGTAAATATAATAATTTTTTCTGGGGAATCCGTTCCCACAAATGCTTCATATACATTTGCTTACCATTTACTTGAATATAAGCAATTCACATAAAGCAAATCCTTTATAATAAGCAGAACTTCCATGCTAATTCTGCGTATTATCCTTATTAGCCATCTTGTCTTCTTTAATCAGACGGCGTATCTTGTTAAGTGTGTCTGGTGAAAGCTTGGATTCTGCATAGTAAGGAGAAATGAAGCGTGATGCTTCTTTGCCTTCCTTCTCTTTGTTTCTTGCAAGCACCTTGCTTCTTACAATATTCAGTTCCCTAGGGGCATCTATCAGAAGGTGAATATTTCCCTCTGAACCTCCCGAATAAACAACCCTTATATCCTCACCTATGTTGATAAATTCACCAGGCTTAATCGTAAGCTTTAACATATAACCTCCTTGTTAACCTGTTATCTGCAACAATTTATCTTAAAATGTTGCATCCTTTTGAATTAAATGGAGGATTTGATATGGGAACAGCACAACCAATACGTAACGATGAAGAATTAGAAGCATTTAGAAACTACTATCTGGAGCAGAAAACGAACTACCGCAACTATGCCTTAATATGTCTTGGCGTTAATTCAGCATTAAGAATAAGTGATATACTGAAGCTGAAATGGAACGATGTTTATGATTCCAGGAAAAAATGTTTCAAAAAACATATAATAGTGACAGAGAAAAAGACTGGAAAAGAAAACCGAATAGCTATTAACGCAAGTACAAGAACCGGATTGCAGACATATCTTAACAGTCTGCACTATTTTGACGTAAATGAATATATATTTATGGGGCAGAAAGAACATACCCATCTATGCCGTTCACAGGCATTCCGGATAATAAAGCAGGCCGCCTCTTCCCTTAATATGGAGAATGGAATAAGCTGCCACTCTATGAGAAAAACATTCGGATATTATGCATGGAAGTATGGAACACCACCAGCAGTTCTTATGGATATATATAATCATTCATCATACGAAATAACTAAAAGATATCTTGGGATAAAGCAGGATGATAAAGATTCGGTATTCTTAAGTGTGAATTTATAAGGTGAATTCATAACTTGAAAAAATCGTGAAAGAATATAAAAATAATAAGAAAATAAAAATATAAGATAATAAAAAACAAGATAATAAAAAATAAGATAATAAAAATAAGATAATAAAAATAAGATAATAAAAATAAAATAATAACATTTTTAACCCAAACTATTTTTATAATTTTATTAGTAATCGCAGTTAAGTATTATTATTATATGACGATATAAAATATGTAATTGAGTAGAACAAACATTCAAAGGATGCAACATTTTAAGATAAATTGTTGCATCCTTTTTTATTAATTATATGAATTCTAAAAGATTTTATTCAATATGTTTATCCATTACATCTACTGATATAACGCATGATACAGCTTTAAGAACTTTTCATCTCTTTTTGCTATTGTTTCGTCATCCTTACCATCAGAATAATCATAGAAACCTTTCTTGCTCTTAACACCATATTCTTTCGCATCGTAATGTTCCTTAAGAAGTTCTGGTCCTTTAGAAACATATGTCACCATGCACACATCAAAGGCGGACCGACACCTTAGACCTTAGTATCGCTCCGCCTTTAACAGCATTATATTATAACACTATACATCATTATATTTCTAGAAATCTACTTCTGTATCATAGTAGCAGCACTTAAGAAGCTTCTCCATCTCTTCCTGGCTTGGCTGACGTGGGTTAGAGCCTGTACATGCATCCTTGATAGCATTAGCTGCAACATCTGGAAGCTTAGCAAGGAATTCATCTTCTGGAACGATTCCCTGTTCTGCTGGAAGTCCACCCTCACCATAGTTCTTAATGCACTGTGGTATGTTAAGCTCGTCATTCATCTTACGAAGCATAGCGATTAAGTTATCAATCTTAGCTTCAGTTGTATCTCCACCTAAGCCTAAGAAATCAGCTATGTATGCATAACGCTTAGCTGCTGTCTCGTCCTTAGAGTTAAACTTGATAACCTTAGGAAGATACATAGCATTAGCTGCACCATGGATAATATGTCCACCTTCAAATGCTGCACCTGTCTTATGTGCCATAGAGTGTACAATACCAAGTAATGCGTTAGAGAATGCCATACCTGCAAGACACTGTGCGTTGTGCATTGCATCTCTCTTCTCCATATCTTCGTTATATGAACCAACAAGATCATCCTTAATCATCTTCATAGCATGAAGAGCAAGTGCATCTGTATAATCACAGTTAGCTGTTGATACATAAGCTTCAATAGCATGTGTCATAGCATCCATACCTGTATGTGCTACAAGCTTCTTAGGCATAGTCTCTGCAAGCTCTGGGTCAACAATAGCAACATCAGGAGTAATCTCAAAGTCTGCTAAAGGATACTTAATACCTTTCTCATAATCTGTAATAACTGAGAATGCTGTAACCTCTGTAGCTGTACCTGATGTAGATGAAACAGCACAGAAATGAGCTTTAGTACGAAGTTTTGGTAAACCGAATACCTTACACATATCTTCAAATGTTGTTTCTGGATATTCGTACTTAATCCACATAGCCTTTGCTGCATCGATAGGAGAACCACCACCAATAGCTACTATCCAGTCTGGCTGATATTCTTCCATAACCTTAGCACCCTTCATAACTGTATCAACTGAAGGATCTGATTCGATACCCTCGAATAACTTAACTTCCATTCCTGCTTCCTTAAGATAATCCTCAGCTCTCTGAAGGAATCCGAAACGCTTCATAGAACCACCACCAACACAGATGATAGCCTTCTTTCCTTTAAGAGTTTTAAGTGCTTCAAGAGCTCCCTTACCATGATATAAATCTCTTGGTAATGTAAAACGTACCATAATCCTGTACCTCCTAAAAATAGAATTAAATAATATGTGATTAATATGGATTAATGTAATAATCCACCGGTTGCACCCCACAATGCAATCATTCATTTGTTTGATTAGATTGTTAATACTCTAACAATCTTTATATCAATAGTATATACCCCTTTTTTTGTTATTTCAAGTAATTATATGTTAATTTATTGTATTTTATATGTATTTTATTTGTATTTATTACATATAGCTTTTCAGGCATAAGAATTATCTTACAAATAAAAGCTCCTAATATGCTAAAAGCCCTGATTCAGCCAGCAGCACAATGCGATATATACAATATTGCAGTACTGCTGGTCAAACCAGAGCCTTATTATTATCTATTTGATTGTTGTTTGATTGTTATCTGTTTTATTATTTCATAAGATTAATCCAGAGATAGATTTATCCAGAGATTTATCCAGAGATTTATCCTATAACTTCCTTTACTGTCTTAACAACATTATCAACTGTGAAGCCAAAGTGCTCGAACAATGTAGCTGCTGGACCAGAAGCACCAAAGCCCTCCATAGCAATAACCCTGCCATCAAGTCCTACATACTTATACCAGCCAAAGTCTGAAAGTGCCTCAACTGCAACTCTCTTTCTTACAGCATTAGGAAGCACGCTTTCCTTATATTCTGCTGACTGCTTATCGAACAGCTCCATGCTTGGCATACTTACAACTCTTACATCTATGCCATCCTTCTTAAGTTCTTCCTTTGCATTTACTGCAAGGCTTACTTCTGAACCGCTGGCGATTATAATAGCATCTGGAACTTCCTTCTGTGAGTCAGCTATAACATAGCCACCCTTAAGTGCATCCTTAGATGAACCCTCCATCTGTGGAAGATTCTGTCTTGTAAGTACAAGTCCTGTTGGTCCGCACTCGTTCTCAACTGCATACATCCATGCTGCTGCTGTTTCTGTTCTGTCGCAAGGTCTGAATACTGTAAAGCCTGGAAGTGAACGGAATGCTGCGAGCTGCTCGATAGGTTCATGTGTTGGTCCATCCTCGCCTACGCCTATGCTGTCATGAGTGAATACATATGTTAATGGAAGCTGCATAAGTGCTGTAAGTCTTGCCATTGGCTTAACATAATCACTAAACACAAAGAAGGTCGCAACAAACGCCTTAAGTCCTCCGTGAAGCATAAGTCCGTTTCCTATTGCTGCCATAGCCTGCTCTCTTACACCAAAGTGAAGATTGCTTCCTGCATAATTATCCTTAGAAAAATCTCCTGCATCCTTCATATTAGTCTTGTTAGATGGTGCAAGATCTGCTGAACCACCTATAAGATTAGGCATAGCCTTCTTTATCATATTAAGGATAGCTCCACTTGTATTTCTTGTGGCTTCAGCTTTATCTCCCTTTGCCCAATATTCATCAGAATTGAATAAATCGGACATGTCATAGCCATCAAAGTAGTTATCCCACAGCTCCTTCATTTCAGGATATTTCTCTACATAAGAAGCGAAAAGTTCATTCCACTTATCCTCCGCCTTCGCCATATTAGCTGAAAGCTCTTTATAATGGTCATATACTTCCTGTGGAACCTCGAAGTCACCCTTACATGGCCATCCGATATTTTCCTTAAGTGCGGCAACATTATCAACACCAAGTGGCTCACCGTGTGCACTAGCCTTACCCTGCTTAGCAGGACAGCCGTATCCTATAAGAGTATTAACTTTAATAAGTGATGGTCTTGTCTTATCAGCCTTAGCTTCTTCTATAGCCTTTCCTATTGCACAAAGATCGTTGCCATCCTCTACTTCTATTGTCTGGAAACCAAATGCCTTGAATCTTGTCACAACATCCTCTGTGAATGCTATATCTGTGCTTCCTTCAATAGATATATTGTTAGAATCGTAAAATACAATCAGCTTTGAAAGTCCTAATGTTCCTGCGAGTGAGAAGCATTCAGATGAAATACCTTCCATCATGCAGCCATCTCCTCCTAAAACATATGTATAGTGGTCAACTACAGGATATCCTTCCTTGTTGAATACCGATGCAAGATGTGCTTCTGCCATAGCCATACCTACTGCCATAGCCATACCCTGTCCAAGTGGACCTGTTGTAGCCTCAACACCTACTGTATGTCCATACTCTGGATGTCCTGGTGTTAAAGAACCAAACTGTCTGAAGTTCTTAACCTCATCTAGTGAGAGATTACCTATTCCAAAAAGGTGGAATAATGAGTAAAGTAACATAGAACCATGTCCACCGGAAAGAACGAATCTGTCCCTGTTAATCCATTCAGGATTCTGTGGATTATAGTTCATATGCTTTGAGAATAACTCATAAGCTATAGGTGCTGTTCCAAGTGGCAGACCAGGATGTCCTGAATTAGCCTTCTGGATAGCATCAGCGGATAACACCCTGATCGCGTTTACTGACATTTCTTCAATATTCATATTAATCCTCCATTTCTATGATGTATTTCCACATCTTATGTTTACTCTTTTTTCAATCCTTA
>ENA-OQIQ01000203-OQIQ01000203.1-human-gut-metagenome-genome-assembly--contig:-NODE-203-length-54910-cov-10.635110_pt1 | contig 54910 bp, 52 predicted proteins | sample MGYA00242584_ERZ504749 | MGnify/ENA primary metagenome ERZ504749 (study PRJEB26092, sample SAMD00036436) | human gut metagenome | host: Homo sapiens | study: EMG produced TPA metagenomics assembly of...
TATAAGTTATATGGGACTTTTTGTGTATATTCAAAAAGCCCTATAATTCCACAGTGGAGTTACCCACTACAGAAATTATAGAGCTAAAAGTCCTTGGACTCTGTCCAAGAACTTTTTAGTTATCAAATTGTACTTCTTCAAGTAGATAATCGATAAAACGTTCACCCATTTTTGAAAGATTAGCCTTTTCGTGACGAATGTAGACAATATCGATCATATCTTCAACGTCAAGCGGAATTGATACGATGTCATCACCATTAAGGTTGCTATTTAAGATACCTGTTGCAATAGTGTAGCCGTCAAGACCAATCAAGAGATTGAAAAGCGTCGCACGGTCACTGACAACGATTGATTTTTTGTGTGGGATTTGTGACAAGATTTCTTCAGAGAAGTAAAAAGAGTTGTGAATTCCTTGATCGTAGCTAAGATAAGGAAATTCTTCCAAATCTTCCATAGTCACCAGTGTCTTTTCAGCTAGCGGATTATTTTTGCTGACAAAAATGTGCGGACGCGTTCTAAAAAGACTCATATAGGTCAGATGATTATCATCGAACATTTTGGTCAAAATATCGTGGTTATAATTATTCAAAAATAAAACCCCGATTTCTGAACGAAAATTCTTAACATCATCAATGATTTCATATGTTCGTGTTTCACGAAGGAAAAGCTCATAACGTGACATATCTGTTCCTTCCAAAAGCGAAACAAAAGCATTGACAACGAAAGCATAGTGCTGTGAAGATACGCTAAACAGTTCTCGGTTTGTATTTTTGCTCTTATAACGTTCCTCTAAAAGAGCTGTTTGTTCTAAAATTTGGCGAGCATAAGAAAGAAACTCAACGCCATCCTTAGTCAAGGTAATGCCTTTTGGGTTACGAATAAAAATTTCAATCCCCATCTCGTGTTCCAAGTCACGAACGGCATTTGACAAACTTGGCTGAGTGATGAAGAGTTGTTTTGCAGCCTCGTTCATGCTCCCTGTTTCTACTATTTTAACGATATAGTGTAATTGTTGTATTCTCATAGCCTTAGTTTAGCCTAAAAATGTAATTCCTGCAAGTAGACAACGTTTTCTTAAGATGGAAGTGCTTTAAAAACGAATGTTTACAATTTAGTAACAAAATTACAAAAAGATAACTAAAACGTAACAATTTAGTGATTTACTTACTTTTTTAAAATAAAACGCTTACATTACCCAAATAATGCTTTAGGAAGCACCTATAAACGTAAAGGTTTAGAAAATTATAAAATTGAAAAAAAATTACAAAAGTGCTAAAATAGAAACGTTAGTAATCCTTATATAGAGTGGAGATTTATAATGCCTACACATTCACGTCATCAAAGACAGCATAAAAATTCACGTTCATATTCCCGTCTTGATACTAAGACGATAGTGAATAGTGTTCTGCTAGTTTTGTATGCTTTACTGGCAGGAATTGCGACTTTTCTGATGTATTCGCATAACATTCTTGCTTTCCGACACTTCAACATTATTTATACTGCTTTGTTAGTGGTTGTTCTTGTCGTATCATTGGTATTGATAATTCGGAAAAAAGGTAAATTAGTTGTTACTGTTCTTTTGGTTATTTTCTTGATTGTCGCAGCTGCTTCGCTTTTTGCATTTAAATCATTAATTGATGTAGCAGGCAATCTGAATGAAACAGCTTCATATTCAGAAATTGAAATGAGTGTTGTAGTACCGGCGAATAGTTCTATTTCAGATGTGACAGAATTATCAAGTGTTCAGGCGCCGACTGGAGCTGATGGAAGTAATATCGATGCCTTACTGTCACAAATCAAATCAGATAAAGGTGTTAATTTAATAACAGATACAGTTGATTCTTATCAAGCAGCCTATGAAAATCTCATTAATGGTAGTAGTCAAGCAATGGTTCTAAATAGCGCTTATTCAAGCCTGTTAGAATTATCTTATGATAATTATGAATCAAATTTGAAGACAATTTATACTTATAAAATTAAGAAAAATGTTTCAAGCGATGCATCATCTTCAGATAAGAATGTCTTTAACATTTATATCAGTGGTATTGATACTTACGGCTCTATCTCAACAGTTTCTCGTTCAGATGTTAATATCATATTAACTGTTAATATGAATACTCATAAGATTTTGATGACCACAACACCACGTGACTCATATGTCAAAATTCCAGATGGTGGAGCAGACCAATACGATAAACTCACACATGCTGGTATCTATGGTATTGAAACTTCTGAAAAGACACTAGAAAATCTTTACGATATCGATATTGATTATTATGCAAGACTAAACTTTACATCATTTATGAACTTGATCGATGCTATCGGTGGTGTGACAATTTATAATGATCAAGCTTTTACAATTCATTTGGATACTGGTAATGATTATTCGTTTGAAGTTGGAAATATTGATTTAAGTTCAGGTGAAGAAGCACTTGCTTTTGTTCGTGAACGATATGATCTTAATAACGGTGATTATGATCGTGGGAATAACCAAATCAAAGTTGTTCAAGCTATCGTTAATAAATTAACATCATTAAATTCAGTGTCTAATTATTCTTCAATTACTTCAACGTTGACAGATTCTATCCAAACGAATATGTCTTTAGATACAATGATGGATCTTGCCAATACACAACTTGATTCGGGTAAGAAATTCACCATTACGTCACAAGAAGTAACTGGTACAGGTTCAACAGGAGAATTGACTTCTTATGCTATGCCAACAGCAAGTCTATACATGATTCAGTTGGATGATGCTAGCGTATCTAGTGCTTCACAAGCAATTAAAGATGTTATGGAAGGTAAATAGATGATTGATATTCATTCGCATATCGTTTTTGATGTTGATGATGGACCAACTACTATAGAAGAAAGTTTGGCACTTATCGGTGAAAGCTATCGTCAAGGTGTGCGCACGATTGTCTCAACGTCACATCGTCGCAAGGGAATGTTTGAAACACCAGAAGATAAGATTTTTGTTAACTTCAGTCAAGTCAAAGAAGCTGCTGAAGCCAAATACGAAGGCTTAGAGATTTTGTATGGTGGTGAACTTTACTATAGTAGTGATATCCTTGAAAAGCTCGAGCATGGTCAGGTTCCCAAAATGAATAATACACGTTTTGCTTTAATTGAGTTTAGTATGACCACACCATGGAAAGAGATTCACACAGCGCTTAGTAATGTCATTATGCTTGGCAATACACCAGTTGTTGCTCATATCGAACGCTATAATGCGCTTGAATTTAATGAAGAACGTGTTAAGGAATTGATTAACATGGGGTGTTACACGCAAATTAATAGCTCACATGTTCTCAAACCAAAATTATTTGGCGATAAATACCGCCAGTTCAAAAAACGAGCACGTTATTTTTTGGAAAAAAATCTTGTTCATTGTGTCGCAAGCGATATGCATAACCTTGGACCAAGACCGCCATTTATGGACGAAGCTAGGGAAATCGTTACAAAAGATTTTGGACCAAATAGGGCATATGCTCTTTTCGAGGGAAATCCTCAAACCTTATTAGAAAATAAAGATTTATAGGAGTTAATATGAATTCAAATGATAATGCAAGTATAGAGATTGATGTGCTTTATTTGCTAAGAAAACTTTGGAGTAGAAAATTTTTCATTATTTTCATTGCTCTAGCTGTTGGGATAATAGCTTTACTTGGTAGTATATTTTTTATCAAACCTAAGTACACATCAACAACTCGTATTTATGTTGTGAGTCGAAGTAGTGATAGCAGTTTGACTAATCAGGATTTGCAAGCAGGTTCTTACCTTGTTAATGACTATAAAGAAGTTATTACCTCAAATGAAGTTTTGTCATCTGTCATTAGTCAAGAAAATCTCTCACTTTCAACAACTGAATTGTCAAATATGATTTCTGTAAATATTCCAACAGATACACGTGTTATTTCAATCTCTGTTGAAGATACAAATGCGCAAGAAGCTTCTGACATTGCTAACACTATCCGTGAAGTTGCTGCAGAAAAAATCAAATCTGTAACCAAGGTAGATGATGTGACAACTTTGGAAGCTGCTGAAGTTGCTAGCAAACCATCATCACCAAATATTAAACGCAATGCTGCTTTAGGTGCACTTGTTGGTGGTTTCTTGGCTATTGTTGGTATTCTTGTGCTTGAAGTACTTGATGACCGTGTTCGTCGTCCAGAAGACGTCGAAGAAGTGCTTGGTATGACACTTTTAGGAGTTGTACCAGATATTGATAAATTATAAGGAGAAAAATTGTAATGCCACAATTAGAATTAGTGAGAGCTAAAGCTCAAATGGTTAAATCTATGGAGGAATATTACAATTCTATCCGTACCAATATTCAATTTAGTGGACGTGATTTAAAAGTAATTACGTTAACTTCGGCTCAACCTGGCGAAGGAAAATCAACAACGTCTGTTAACCTTGCAATTTCTTTTGCGCGTGCAGGTTTCCGTACACTTTTGATTGATGCTGATACACGTAATTCAGTCATGTCAGGAACGTTTAAATCTAATGAACGTTATCAGGGGTTGACAAGTTTCTTGTCTGGAAATGCAGAGTTGTCAGATGTTATTTGTGACACAAGTATTGATAATTTGATGATTATTCCTGCTGGGCAAGTCCCACCAAATCCGACATCATTGATCCAAAATGATAACTTCAAAGCGATGGTTGAAACTGTTCGTGGACTTTACGACTATGTTATCATTGATACACCACCGCTTGGTTTGGTTATTGATGCTGCTATCCTAGCACACCATTCAGATGCTAGCTTGCTTGTAGTAAAAGCGGGAGCTGATAAACGTCGTACAGTTACAAAACTAAAGGAACAATTGGAACAAAGTGGTTCAGTTTTCCTTGGCGTTATTCTGAATAAATATGATATTCACTTAGATAAGTATGGTTCATATGGTAGTTACGGTGGGTATGGTAGCTATGGCAATTACGGAAAAAGTGACGAAAAATCAAAGAATGGTAGAGGTAAACGAAAAAAATAGCTGATACTTTTACCTTAGAATAGGGAACAGGGAGTTATATGTATAGCGAAGATTCGAAAAAGAAAGTTTATTACCTTTTGTCGGATATTGTGGCTTTAGTGGTAAGCTACCTCATCTTAGCGCAATTTTATCCTTATCACCTTTTTGATAGTAAATTCTTTGCAGTTGTTTTTGGAATTTTGGTTGTAATCGTTAGTGTCTTGAACGATGAATACTCTTCAATTACAAATCGTGGTTATTTAAAAGAATTGAAAGCATCTGTAATATATGGTATGAAAGTTTTAGTTTTATTTACTTTTGTACTGATACTTGGAAAAATTCGTTTTATCCATGACATTTCACAGATGTCTTATTTTTTCTTGGGACAAATATTTATTCTAGTAAGTCTTTTTGTCTTCATTGGACGTATTTTAGTTAAGAGTCTTTTCAAAAGTCATGCAACGGATATTAAACAGGTATTGTTTGTCACGGATTTTACGAATGGTAAGGAAGTCATTAAAGAACTTAATAATTCCAATTACCATATCGCTGCTTATATCAGTTGTCGTGATAATTCTGACATTTCACAGCCTATCTTAAAAAGCACTAAAGAAATTAGAGATTTTGTGGCAAATCACCAAGTTGACGAGATATTTGTTGCCAGAAATCACCAAGATGATTTTATAGAATTTGCTCATTGTTTAAAATTATTGGGAATTCCAACGACAGTAGCTGTTGGGAATTATTCGGACTTCTATGTTGGAAATAGTGTTCTTAAAAAACTTGGTGATACGACCTTCATAACGACAGCATTTAATATTGTGAAATTCCGTCAAATTGCTTTAAAACGTCTTATGGACATTGCAATGGCTTTAGTTGGCTTAGTGATCACTGGGATTGTAGCCATTGTTATCACACCGATAGTTAAGAAACAATCACCAGGACCTCTAATTTTCAAACAAAAACGTGTCGGTAAAAACGGTAAAGTTTTTGAAATTTACAAATTTAGAAGCATGTACACCGATGCCGAAGAACGCAAAAAAGAATTACTAGCGCAAAATGATTTGGATACTGACTTAATGTTTAAGATGGAAGATGACCCTCGTATCTTCCCATTTGGACATAAGTTACGTGATTGGTCACTTGATGAATTACCACAATTTATCAATGTCCTAAAAGGTGAAATGTCTGTTGTGGGCACACGTCCACCAACGCTTGATGAATATCATCACTATGAGTTACATCATTTCAAACGCTTGACTACCAAACCAGGAATTACTGGTTTATGGCAAGTTAGCGGTCGTAGTGATATTACCGACTTTGAAGAAGTCGTAGCGCTTGATATGAAGTATATCCAAAACTGGAGCATCAGTGAAGATATTAAAATTATTGCCAAAACATTTGGAGTAGTACTAAAAAGAGAGGGAAGTAGATAGAAATCCCTCTCTTTGAGGGAGAGGATAACTTTTTATGTAGCTGATAAAAGGGTGGCATTATGAGTAAGATTAAAGTTTTTAAAACAAAGATTCCAGGTTTGCATATTATTCAGCCTACAATGTTTTCGGATAACAGAGGGACTTTTTTTGAGTCTTATAATAGAGAAGAATGTTTGGCTAATGGTTTAAATTTAGAATTTATTCAAGATAATGAAGTATTTAGCGAGAAGGGCGTTCTTAGAGGAATGCATGTGAATATTAAACATCCACAAGGAAAATTGATTCGTGTTCTTGATGGAAAAATACTTGATGTTGTAGTGGATCTTAGAAAAAAATCACCAACTTTCTTAACCAGTTATTCCATTATTCTTTCAAAGGAGAACAAAAAACAATTATATATTCCTGAGGGGTTTGGCCATGGTTATCTAGCTATTGATGATTCTAGAGTTCTGTTTAAGACGACTACTCACTATATACCAGATGATGAAATAGGATTCGCGTGGAATAGTAAAGTATTGAATGTTGATTGGGGTATTGTTAGTCCAATTCAGAACGAGAAAGATAAGCTAAGTAAGGATTTAAACGAGGTTTTGAAATGAACGTAATGTATACTTGTGATAATAATTATGTATGGTTAATGGGGATATCCATGATTTCATTGTTCGAAAGCAACAGAGATATTGCTAACCTTAAAGTGTATCTTATAGGCAATGAGATAAGTCAATCAAACAAAGATAAATTAAGTGATATTGCTAATAAATATGATAGAGAAATTGAGATAATAGATACTCCAGAGTTAAATATACCTTCTTCACTTACTTCTTCACGATGGCCATCATCGGCATTTACAAGATTATTTGCAGGAAAAATTCTTTCACAAAAAGTGAAGAAAATTTTATATTTAGATTGTGATACTATTATTTCTGGTTCAATATCTGACTTAGGTAAAATAGATTTTGGTGATAAAATCATCTTAGGAGTTAGGGATTGTGTTAGTGGAATTTATAAAGAAAATATTGGGCTTAAAAAAGATAGTATATATATTAATGCGGGAGTTATTTTTTTTGATTTAAGTAAATTAAGAGAAATTGATATTGCTTCTGAAATGACAAAATATGTGGAAAAATACGAAAAAAACATTAATTATGCGGATCAAGATATCTTAAATGGATTTTTGAAAGGTAGAATTGGAGAACTAGATCCTAAATATAATGTAATGACGATTAATGCTATTAATACTTATCAAGATATTATAAGATTGAGACGTCCGACCAATTATTATTGTGAGAAAGAACTAGAGTCAGCTAAGTCAAATCCACTAATCATTCATTATACAACAAACATGTTGATAGTAAGACCATGGTTTAAAAATACAAATCATCCTTTTGCATCGGCATTTAAAAAGAATATGATGATTAGCCCATGGAAAGATATTGAACTTAGTAAAATGATTTTTAAATCAAAAGAGTCATTGATAATTAGTTTAATATCAATACTTCCTAAAAAAATATCATATAGTATTTTAGGTTTAATTCATGCTAAATTAAAGCCGTTATATATTCGAAATTTTATGAGGAAATAATATGAAGATCTTAGTTACTGGAAGTACAGGTTTCATCGGAAGCTATTTTATCCCAATGTTGCTTCATCAGGGCCATACAGTAAAATTGTTAGTTCGAAATGAAGAGAAAGCACGAAAACTTTTTGGAAATACTTGTGATTACCATATTGGAGATATTACAGATAGAAGTAGTTTAAAAGGTTGTTGTGATGGGATTGATATTGTTTTCCATCTCGTTGCGAAGAGTGGAAATGATTTACCAACTAAAGAAAATTTTGAAATATTTAGAAAAATAAATGTGGAAGGAACAGAAAATATTATTGCAGAGTGTACTAACGTCAAAAAATTTATTTATGTTAGTTCAACGGCTGCTATGGGACTAGTTAAAGAAAATCCAATTTCTGAAAAAAGTAAGTGTAATCCTGAACTTCCTTATCAAGTTTCGAAGTATGAGGCTGAAAATTTGATTAGGAAAAAATGCAAAGACAACTTTCCTGGTATTATTGTTCGACCATCTAAAGTTTATGGTGTAAATGAAACAAATTATACATATCTTACACTTGCTAAATTAGTTAAAAAGGGGTTCTTTTTAAAAATCGGTAATGGTCACAACTATACTTCAAATATTTATGTACATGATTTTGCTCGCTTTTTAGTATGCTTAGTTGATAACGGGAGAATTGGTGAGACTTATATTGTTTCTTCTGATAAGTCTATAGACTTTATTGAATCTGGAAAGATAATTGCAGATGAACTCGGCATTCAATTGAGAGTGGTAAAAATTTCTCCTTACATAATGTTGATGGCTTCTTCAATTTTGGAAAGAATTTTTACAATTTTGGGTAGGAAACCAGTTGTAACTAGGAGGAACATTCAAATGACCTTGCAAGATAGGGTATATGATGTGTCAAAAGTAAAAAGAGAAGTAGGATTTACCCCAGAAGTTTCAATGGAAGAAGGAATTAGAAAAGTGATTAGATGGTATAAAAAGAAGGGAATTGTTTAATGGAAAAAGAGGCTAAAATAATTGGAGTTATTCCATTCTACAAACCAAATAAAAAAGATTTCGAGAATATAAGAAAATATATTTTAGAATTAGATTATTGTTTTTTGCTTGATGATACTGGACTTGATAATTCAGAGCTGTGTCAAGAAATAGTTGATATGGATCCACAAAGAATTGAGTATATTCAAAATGAAACAAATATTGGGCTATGTGCCTCAGTAAATAGAGGATTTAAATTAGCGATTGAAAGACAAGCTAACTGGGTGCTTGTCATGAATCCAGATGGTACATTTCAAAATAATGCAATAGATATTTATAAAAAATATATATATAACAATGATGTTTCTCATGTAGCTATTATTGCACCTGTTTTTAATCTTGACAGAAAAGAAAGATGTGCTTCATTAGGTACGAAGGAAGTGGGTTTTCCTGATATGTCAGGTTGCTTGTATAATGCCGAGATACTAGATAAATTGAATTATTATGATCAAAATACTTATTTTTACTCACTTGATGTTGAATATTGTATAAGAGTAAGAAAAAATGGTTATAAAATTATAGAATGTTCAGAGGCAGTATTAAATCATTATCCTGCTGAAACCTTTAATGTAAAAATATTTGGGAAAACGATTTTTAAATGTGGAAGAGATACACCGCAAAGATATTATTATCAATTTAGATCAGGTTATTATATCCATAAAAAATACCATAATTTTTATAATTTTTCTATAACTTTTTATAAATTCCTTAAGGTTATTTTGTTTTTTGATCAAAAAAAAGATTATTTCAAAATGATGCGACTTGGTATTCAAGATGCCAAAAAAGGTTTTTACGGTAATATTACTGAAAGGTAGGGTAAGGCTATGAACATTTTAGTGACAGGGGCAAATGGTTATTTAGGACAAGGTATTGTTAGTTCAATTTTGGATAGGGGACATGATGTAATTGCTGTTGATTTTAATGTTGATAGAGTTGATAGTCGAGCAGAAAAAAAAAACTGTAATCTGTTTGAAATTGAGGATCCTTATAATTTCTTTGGTCAGCCAGATGTTTTACTTCATTTAGCATGGAGAGATGGATTTGTACATTATTCAGATGCGCATATTGATGATTTGCCTAAGCATTATTCATTTATAAAGTCATTTGCAGAATCTGGTTGCAAACACATTTCAGTAATGGGAAGTATGCATGAAATTGGCTTTTTTGAGGGAAGTGTTAATGAGACTACTCCTTGCCATCCAACAACTCCGTACGGGATCGGGAAAAATGCATTAAGAGATTTAACTAAGATGGTTTGTGCCCAAAATAATGTAGTCTATCAATGGCTCCGAGGATTTTATATTGTTGGAAATTCTAAATGCGGCTCATCTATTTTTTCAAAAATAACTTTAGCAGCAGAAGAAGGGAAAAAAGAATTTCCTTTTACGTTAGGACAAAATCAATATGATTTTATTGACTATCCTGATTTTTGTTCTCAAGTTTCAGCAGCAGTTTGTCAAAATCGTGAGCAAGGTATTATTAATATCTGTTCAGGACGTCCGGAAAAATTAGCTGATAGAGTTGAGAGATTTATCAAGGAGAATCATTATGATATCAAATTACAATACGGCATGTTTCCAGATCGACCATATGATTCAAAGGCAATTTGGGGAGATAGTACAAAAATAGAGAAAATTATGGCTTCAAGGGAATTAATATAATGGAAAAAATTGATTTATACGGTAAGACAATTTTTGTAACAGGTGTGGCAGGTTTTATCGGTTCAAATGTTGCTAGTCGATTGTTAGAAGAATACCATTGTAAAGTTGTTGGTATTGATAATATGAATGACTATTATGATGTGAAAATTAAAGAGTGGAGACTTGAGAAACTAAAAAAATTAGGTCTAGCTTTTATTAAGGGAGATTTAAGCGATAGAACTACCATCGATAATATTTTTGAAACTTACAAACCAGCGGTTGTTGTTAATTTAGGAGCTCAAGCTGGGGTAAGATATAGTATTGAAAATCCAGATACTTATATTTCTTCTAATGTTATTGGATTTTACAATATTCTTGAAGCATGTCGCTGGAATAATGTTGAACATTTAGTATACGCTTCCTCGTCATCTGTATATGGTTCAAATAAAAAAGTACCATATAGTGTAGACGATAAAGTCGATAATCCTGTCTCTCTTTATGCAGCAACCAAAAAATCAAACGAACTCATGGCACATGCTTACTCTAAATTATATAATATTCCATCAACTGGTTTACGATTTTTTACAGTATATGGTCCAGCTGGACGACCTGACATGGCCTATTTTGGATTTACCGATAAATTGAAAAATGGAGAAACTATTAAAATCTTCAATTATGGGAATTGTAAAAGAGATTTCACATATATTGATGATATCGTTGAAGGAGTCATTCGTGTTATGCAGGGTGCTCCCGAGAAAAAAAATGGAGTAGATGGTCTCCCTATACCGCCATATGCTGTTTATAATATTGGAAATAGCAGCCCAGAAAATTTATTGGATTTTGTTCAAATCCTTAGTGAAGAACTGGTGAGAGCAGGAGTTTTACCTGAACATTATGATTTTGAAAGTCATAAAGAATTAGTTTCTATGCAACCTGGTGATGTACCTGTTACTTATGCTGATACTGAACCATTACAAAGAGATTTTGGTTTTAAACCTAATACAGATTTAAGAACTGGTCTAAGAAAATTTGCAGAGTGGTATAAAGAATTCTATAAATAGTGATAAATTAATCATTGATTCTATGTAATAAGTTTGATATTGAATATTTTACGAAAAGAAGTTTAGTAATTAAGGAATTGTTATTATGGTAGATAATAAAGATTATGACGCTTTACTATATTTGAATAGTGAAAGAATCAAAGTAAATAAAAGTAAAGAGTTATTTATTGGGAAGAAATTTTCTAAATATGCAAATCTAATAAAAAAATTACGTTTTGCTCGTATTTTTAAAGAATTTTGTCATGATGTTTATGCTTTTTTTAATAAAGATGTTCGTAATAATCATATAATTGATTTTAATAAAGATTCTCTGAATAGCTTCCCAAGTAAAGTTATTGTTTATACAAGCATTTATGGACCATATGATAAAATTTTAGAACCGTTATGTATCGATGAGAATTGTGAGTATTATATTTTTACAGATCAGGAATTACCTAAAGATTCCATTTGGAAAAAAGCTGATAATTCTTCGATTCCAGATTATTGTGATACGTCTGTAAAAAAGAATCGATTTGTAAAAATGTTTCCTTTTAAAGTATTTGATTGTGATTATTCTATTTATTTAGATGGGAATTTACAAATTGTTGGTCATCCTTCAAAATTAGTACAAAATGAATTGAATAGCTGTAAAACAGGTATTGCAATGCATCTTGCTCCACGAGAAAATTGTATTTATGAAGAAGCATCAAATGTTTGTCATGTTGGTAAAATTACAAAAGATGAAAAAAAAGAGGTGCTTCGAATGTACAAAGATAACAGTATGCCACGACATTTTGGAATGTGTGAATGTAATGTTATTGTGAGAAATCACAATAATATAAACATGAAAAAGATAATGGAAAAATGGTGGGAAAATTACTTTAAAGGTGTGAAGAGAGACCAGCTTTATTTTACATATACATTATTTACATTAGGATTTGCTTTTTCTGATTTAAATACATTTGGTGCTTCAGTAAATGATAATATACATTTTTTAAGAAAAGAACACATATAAGGAAGATAGAATGAGTTACACAATTGCAGCTGTAATAGTTACATATAATAGAAAAGAACTTCTTTTGAAGAATATACTTTCATGTCAAGAACAAAAAAGACTGCTTGATAAAATAATTATAATTGATAACCACAGTACCGATGGGACTAGAGATTATATTTTTAAAGAGATTGATAAATCATATTACGATAAAATTGATTATGTATTTTTAGATGAAAACGTTGGTGGTTCAGGAGGTTTTTCATTCGGTGTTAAATATGCTTATGAGAAAGGGTATGACTTCATTTGGTTAATGGATGATGATGGTCGACCATGGGATGAAAATACTTTGCAAAATTTAGAACTATATATAAAAAATAATCATTTATATAATAATCCAGTGATGATTAATTCATTGGTTCAATGTGATGAAGAAAATTTAACATTTGGTGAATTTCAGGATGATGAAATCATTTATCATAAGAATCAAATTAAATATGACGAATTAAAAGGACACTGCAGTTTATTTAATGGTACTTTAATTTCAAAAGAGTTAGTCAAAAAGATTGGTATTCCAAGAGATGATTACTTTATAAAAGGTGATGAGAAAGAGTATTTTGCTCGAACACTAAAGAATGGAATATTTACGACTACTGTTGTAAATTCGCTTTATTACCACCCTTCTCCAATTAAGTGGGATGAGTCCATAACTATTTTTGGTAAAACTATATTCAATAATATTGAACCTGGCTGGAAAGAATATTATAATATGCGTAATGTATGTTTAAATAATAAACTTTACCAAAAAAATAGTAGCGTAGTTAATTTTAAAAATTATATAAAGCGATGTCTCAAAATTCTAGTTTATGGTGAAAATAAAGCGTACCTATTGAGAATGGTTACAATTGCATATAATCATTCAAAAAAAGGATATACGGGTAAATATTTTTTACCAAATGGTCAAGTAAATCCTGACTGGGTACACCAGACAATCTAAAAGGAGAGAAAATGTACGATTATTTAATTGTTGGTTCAGGATTATATGGTTCAATCTTCGCAAGAGAGGCGACTAACAAAGGATATAAGGTTCTAGTGATCGATAAAAGAAACCATATTGCTGGAAATGTTTACACAGAAAAAGTTGAAGGTATTAATTATCATAAGTATGGAGCTCATATTTTTCATACAAATATTAAAGAGGTGTGGGATTATTTAAATAAGTATTGTACGTTTAATAGATTTACTAATTCTCCAGTGGCTAATTATAAGGGTGAGTTGTATTCGTTACCGTTCAATATGTATACATTTAATAAAATATGGGGTGTAATCACCCCAGAAGAGGCTATGGCCAAGATTGATGAACAACGTAAAGAGATTATAGGTGAACCTAGAAACTTAGAGGAACAAGCTATATCTTTAGTCGGTCGTGATATTTATGAAAAGCTAATAAAGGGATATACGGAAAAACAATGGGGAAGAGATTGTAAAGACTTACCTTCATTCATTATTAAAAGATTACCCGTAAGACTTACTTTTGATAATAATTATTTTAATGCTTTATACCAAGGTATTCCTATAGGTGGATATACTAAGATGGTAGAAAATATATTAGATGGTATCGAAGTTCGACTGGGTGTTGATTATCTGAAACATAGAGATGAATTCGATAAAATTGCTGATAAAATTATTTATACGGGGCCAATCGATGCCTATTTCAACTATTCATTGGGTACTCTTGAATATAGATCTGTCAGATTTGAAAACGAGGTTTTAGATATACCAAACTATCAAGGTAACGCAGCTGTTAATTATACGGATAATGAGACACCTTGGACACGTATCATTGAACATAAGTGGTTTGAATTTGGAAAAGATGAGGAAGGAAAAGATTTACCTAAGACAATTATTTCTAAAGAATATAGTTCAGAATGGAAGCCGGGCGACGAACCGTATTATCCAGTTAATGATGAAAAAAACGGAAAGCTATATGAAGAATACAAACGAATGGCTGATAAAGAAAAAAATGTTATTTTTGGTGGAAGATTAGGCGAATATAAGTATTATGATATGGATGCAACTGTAGCTTCTGTATTGAAAAAGTGTAATGAAATTTTATAAATTATGATGAGATTTATCAATTATAGAAGTAAAGTAGTCGAGAAAGGAATTCATTCAAAAAGGATGTCTAAAAAAGAAGATATTTTTGAAGAAGCTTTTCGAGAGTAATAGCGACAAAAAAATAGAATAAAGAGTTATTTTATTTTTTTATAATATATGATTTGGGATTATTAAATGATTTTTTACGTTACTTTTTTTACTATATTTGTACTTTTTGGATATAATTTCTTTATCAATAATAAAGAGTTAACTTCACCAGCAGTGTTGTTTTCATTTTCCTTTGTTGTTTTAATGATATTTGCTTTTATTAATTATTCAGATCTTGGTCTATACAGTTTAAATTGGAGAACAAGCTTTGTTATAATTATTGGAATATTATCTTTTATGTTAGGGACCTTACCTTTTGTAAAAATGACTAATAGGATATCCTTTTTCTTTAATGAAGAAAAAGGAGTAAGAATTAATCAAAAAGTTTCAGTTAATAAATTGTTGATTTTTTTATTATTTGGTTTTTTTATACTGATTTTGAATACAAAATATCTTGGGATAAGCACTGAAAACTATTCAAGTATTTTAGGGGATATTCGAGATTCGACAGTTAATTCTGGAAGCGGTGTTTTACCGAAATATTTAGTATTTTCAAATATGATTATGCTAATGGGTGGTATTTTTTTTAGTATTGAACTTCCGAGATTTTTCATTGAGAAGGATTATATAAAAGTTTTTTTAAGTCTAGTTATTTTTCTTCTATCTATTCTTATTTCGTTTTCAGGTGGTAGCCGAGGAAGTTCGTTGATATTAATTATATCATTAATATTTAATTCTATTTTAGAAAGCTATAAAAATAATAAATTAAGAAAAATAAAAATTTCAAGTATCATAAAAGTATTTTTAATTATTATTGTCCTGCTTTATTTATTTAAAGAGTCCGCTGTTATTTTAGGACAAACTCAAGTTGCTGATTTTTCATTCTCACGATATATTTTACTTTATGTAGGTGCACAATTAAAAAATCTTGATATGGCTTTGACGTATCAAAATATTATTAATTCATCTAACGTATTTGGCCAAGAAACATTTAGATCTTTTGTAAAATTTTTCTCCAACCTTATTGGTAGTGGATTATATGGTGATTATAAATTGTTTTTACCCTTTAATTATTATAATGGAATAAGTTTAGGAAATGTTTATACTACTTTTTATCCATTTTTAAGAGACTTTGGGTACTTTGGGGTTATAATTTGTTCAATGCTTATGGGAGTAATAAGTGAGTATTTATACTATTTAGCTAAAAAATTTAATAGTTGGAATGACGGCGTATCAATATGGAATATACTTTTGTCTTGGTCATCTTTTTGCTTGTTGTTTTCTTTTTTCTCTAATAAGTTTTATGAAAATATCTTTTCTTTAGATATATTAAATTATATCGTTGCGAGTATTGTGGTACTGATTTTCTTTTTTGGATTTCCTCTTACTAGAACTGGTAAACTGAGAAGATTATTCTTTTAAGTTTTATGGAAGTTATGGATAAATTTTGATTATTGAATGGAGTAAGTCTTGATTTTAAATAATAAAAAAGGATCAATAAAACTAAATATAGTTATGAATTTTATATTGACTATATCAAATGTTATTTTTCCTTTAATTACTTTTCCTTATGTTTCGAGGATACTATTACCAGAGGGAACTGGTAAAGTTGCTTTTGCAACATCAGTTGTATCTTATTTTTCTATGATCGGCATGTTAGGTATACCTACGTATGGTATCCGTACCTGTGCTAAGGTAAGGGATGATAAGGATAAATTATCAAAGACCGTTCAGGAAATTATGGTAATTAATACTCTTGCAATGAGTTTTTCTTTAATTACTTATATAATAGCAATTTTCCTAGTCCCTCGTATGACTCAAGATAGGATGCTTTTTCTTATTAATATAGCTACTTTATTTTTTAATCTGATTGGTTGCGAGTGGTTGTATAAAGCTTTAGAACAGTACTCATATATTACATTAAGATCAATTATTTTTAAATTTATTTCACTAATTTTGATGTTTTTAGTGATTCATCAAAAAAGTGATTATGTTCTTTATGGAGCGATTACGATTTTGGCGAGTGTGGGATCAAATCTTTTTAACTTTATTAATCTAAGAAGATTTTTAAATTTGAAGTGGTATCCTAACATGAATTTAAAACAGCATCTAACCCCAATTTTTAGCTTCTTCATGATGACTGTTGCAACGACAATTTATACAAATTTAGATTCGGTAATGCTCGGTTTTATGAAAGGTGATGATGCAGTTGGCTATTATAATGCTGCCATAAAAATAAAATCTGTTTTAGTTAGTTTGGTAACTTCCATGGGGGCTGTGCTTCTACCGAGATTATCATATTACCTAAAAGAGAAAAGACAGACTGAGTTTAAGGATCTAACTGTTCGTTCGCTCCAGTTTATTTGTTTTATTTCTATCCCGATATGGTTTTATTTTACAATTTTTGCTAAAGAGAGTGTGTATTGTTTATCTGGGACTGCTTATACTGGAGCAATTTTACCTATGCAAATTGTAATGCCTACACTTTTTTTGATAGGGATTTCAAATTTATTGGGAATTCAAATATTAGTCCCTTTAAATCGAGAAAAAGATGTCTTCAAGTCTGTTTCTTTAGGAGCAGTTGTGAATTTAGTTATAAATATTATTTGTATTCCTAAATTTGGAGCGTCTGGAGCCGCTTTTGGTACTTTAATTGCTGAATTATTTGTGACTGGTTATCAATTTTATGTGTTAAGAACGTTTTTGAAAGATTTAATTAATAAGGTTAAATTGTACAAAAATATATTGGCAACTCTTTTAGCATCATTTGTTGTTCTTATATTAAAAAATATTATTATTTCATCTTTTTTTGTAATTCTTGTTGAATCATCACTGATTTTTGGGTTAATTTATATTTTGATTTGCTTTGCTTTAGGAGATGACTTTACTATTTATTTAGTGAATTATATAAAGAACAAAGTTACTTGATTGTAGTACGCAATAATCTTTGTTATTAGATTACAATTGATAGAATTAATTATCAATTTTCGTATAATAAAAGAGACTCTATAATTCTGTAGTGGTACAGAATTATAGAGTCTCTTTTATTATGTTGGAAGTTATTAATCTCTTCTAAAAATATCTCGTGTATAGACTTTTTCTTTGACGTCATCCAATTCAGTATTATAGCGGTTGGCAATGATGCTTTGACTTAATTTTTTAAATTGGTTGAGGTTATTAACGACTTTTGACCCAAAGAAAGTTGTGCCATTTTCTAAAGTTGGTTCATAGATAATAACAGTAGCACCTTTAGCTTTGATGCGTTTCATAACACCTTGAATAGAACTTTGACGGAAGTTATCAGAGTTACTTTTCATCGTTAGGCGATAAACACCGATAACAGTTTCACGTTCTTTTGATAGATCATATTGACCATTTGATGAGTAGTACCTAGCAAGTTTTAGAACTTGGTCAGCGATGAAGTCTTTACGTGTGCGGTTTGATTCAACGATGGCTGTCATCATATTTTGTGGCACATCATTGTAATTAGCAAGAAGTTGTTTAGTATCTTTTGGAAGACAGTAACCACCATAACCAAATGAAGGGTTGTTATAGTGAGTACCAATACGTGGATCAAGTCCTACACCATTGATGATGGCTTGTGTATCTAAACCTTTTAATTCCGCGTAAGTATCAAGTTCATTGAAGTAAGAAACACGTAGTGCCAGATAGGTATTTGCAAAGAGTTTCACAGCTTCAGCTTCAGTGAATCCCATAAAGAGTGTATCGATATCTTCTTTTTCAGCACCATCCTGAAGAAGTTTAGCAAAAAGTTTAGCAGCTTTCGTGAGTTCTTCGTTATCCTTATCTGTTGATACGATGATACGACTTGGGTAAAGGTTGTCATACAAAGCTTTTGACTCACGTAGGAACTCAGGACTGAAGATGATATTTTCAGTATTAAATTTTTGACGAACAGAATCTGTAAAGCCAACTGGAATAGTAGACTTGATAACCATAATGGTATCTTTATTGACAGAAAGCACTTGTTCGATAACTGATTCAACAGCGCTAGTATCGAAATAGTTCTTTTCACTATCGTAGTTAGTAGGAGCAGCTACGATAACAAAGTCAGCATCTTTATAAGCAGCATCACCATCAAGAGTCGCAACTAAATCAAGTTCTTTTTCAGCAAGGTACTTTTCAATATAATCATCTTGAATAGGTGATTTTTTGTTATTGATAAGTTCAACTTTTTCAGGAATAATATCAACTGCAGTGACATGATTGTGCTGAGCAAGTAGAGTCGCGATTGACAAACCTACATAGCCAGTGCCAGCAACAGCAATGTTGTAAGAATGATCAAGTTTTTGAGCTTGTTCTTTCTTAACAGTAAATAAATCAGTGATATCAAAACCAATGATGTTTGCAAGTGTTTCAAGTTGAGTGACTGAAGGGATATGTTCACCTTGTTCAATTTTACTCAAGATAGAGCGATTAATGCCACTCTCAGTAGCCAAAACTTCCTGAGATACTTTATTATCTTTACGATAATCCAAAATTAACTTAGCTAAAATAGCTGATGAAAATAATTTCATGTAAAAAACCTCCTGACTAAAATTATACCGCTTTCTGAATTTTAAAACAACTAAAAACCCTAATTTTTTTAAAGATATCAGTAAACTGTTTTTTTAAAAAACAACAAGTACTTTGAAATTGATTTAATTAAAGAATTCTAAATTTAATTGAATCTTTGCTTCTGATTACTGCTTTTTCTGAAAAAATAGTGTAAAATAGTAGGGAATGATTTAAAAGGTTTATGGGCCTTTAGATATTAAAAAACGAGGAGTACTAAAATGATTTTAGTTACAGGTGCCAATGGGCAATTAGGAACAGAATTACGTTATCTTTTGGATGAACGTGGTGAGGAGTATGTAGCGGTTGACGTTGCAGAAATGGACATCACTAATGCTGAAAAAGTTGATGAAGTATTTGCACAAGTAAAACCAACACTTGTTTACCACTGTGCGGCATACACTGCGGTTGATGCGGCTGAAGATGAAAGTAAAGAACTTGATTATGCCATCAACGTGACAGGTACTGAAATCATAGCTAAAGCTACAGCAAAATATGGTGCAACTCTTGTTTACATCTCAACTGACTACGTTTTTGATGGTAAAAAACCAGTTGGTCAAGAATGGGAAGTTGATGATACTCCAGATCCTCAAACCGAATACGGTCGTACAAAACGTTTGGGTGAAGAAGCGGTTGAAAAATACGCTAAAAACTTCTACATCATCCGTACTGCTTGGGTATTTGGTAACTACGGTAAAAACTTTGTTTTCACAATGCAAAATCTTGCCAAAACTCATGACACATTGACTGTTGTTAATGACCAACACGGTCGTCCAACTTGGACTCGTACTTTGGCAGAATTCATGACTTATTTGACAGAAAACCAAAAAGAATTTGGTTACTACCACTTGTCAAATGATGCTGATGAAGATACAACTTGGTATGACTTCGCGGTTGAAATATTGAAAGATACTGATGTTGTCGTTAAACCAGTTGATTCAAGCCAATTCCCAGCAAAAGCAAAACGTCCATTTAACTCAACAATGAGTCTTAAAAAAGCAAAAGCTACTGGCTTTGTTATTCCAACATGGCAAGAAGCTTTGCAAGAATTCTACAAACAAGACGTTAAAAAATAATGATTAGAAACGAGGGTTTAAGCCTTCGTTTTTATGCATAAAAGCAGTAATAATTTTAGTACAACAAAAAAATGGTATAATAGGGCCATAAAAAATAGGTGGTATAATGATGGTTGCTATTATTGAAAGAAATCGAGATTTTAAGTTTTTGACTAATAAGGAATTGTTAGAGCAGGCAAAGATTAATTCGAAAAAACAGGGAACTACTTTGTCGAAGGCACTTGATTTATTTGTTAAGCAAGTGGCTATTACCAGAGAAATTAACCTGATGAGTGAAGAAGAGCTTGAAAAAGAAAGATTGTTTAGACAACTTCAGACAGAGGTAAATGAAAGTATAGCAGAATATAAAACTGGAAAATATTATACTGAGGAAGAATTAAATGAACGATACGGTTTATGAGATTGTTTTCCAAAGTAATATGATTACAAAACTAGATGAAATATATGACTATATAGCTAGAATGCTTTCTGCTCCGATTACTGCAAAGAAAAAAATTAAAGAAATTCGAGATAATATATCTATATTGAAAATGTTTCCTGAATCTGATTTTGATGCAGATGAGAAATTTGGAAAGGTAATAGATTCCAATAACAAAACAATATAATCACTTTAAAAAAGAGAATTATATTGTTTTATATTTTATTGATGGTAATCAAAGACGTGTAGTTGTTACAAATTTATTTTCAACAAAAAGCGATTATGTGAAACTTTTTAAGTAGACTAAGAAAAGAAACCTCCTTTTGAATTTTTGGTACTTCAGGAGGAGGTCTTTGTTATATTTTTCAAAGGTTAACTATTCGTGATTTAGGATTGTTGCGCCTTCAAAATCATCCAGCATGTGTAAGTTACATTTTTCCTTGAAAGGGTTAGATAGTTCAGTTGTTAACAATTTAGAATTGTTTTGCTCTTATTAAGCTTTATTGGTTTTACTGTAAAAGCCATTAAAAAGCCTTCCTTCTCATTAGGTATAGAGTATGGGAAGAATTTTTTCCTGTCAATTAATATATCGTTCGGTTTTTCTTTTTATTTTCAGGCTTCTTATCTTTTTTCATTGTCCTTTTACCTATTATGTGATATATTAGTAGTAACGTACTGTAATAGAAATGTAATATAAGTTATAAGGTGAGTGTGGTGGTAGCGATGAAAGATACAAATTCAAATGGGCATCGTTTATTAATTCAAAAATTACTTGTCAGCATTCATTACCTAACACTTTTCAGAGATGAAATTGTTTTGGTTGAGAAGACCCCATCTTTATTGGGGGCTTCTTTTTCGCCAAATATTGTGCAATCAGAGTTAGGTGAAATTTTGGCAGCAGTGGATGCGCTTTCTAAGCAAAAAAAGTTGATTAAGTCAACTTTCTGGTATGATGAAGCGTCATTCAGATTGATGAATCACTCTTTGGATATTGTCGGTACTTGGATTCGTGGGATTGATAACGTCTTGGAAATTTGTGAGTCTAAGTCTGTTTTCCATGCGATTTTGGGTGATAATCGTCAACGCGTTTTTGGTGTTTTGATTGATGTCTTTACCTCTCTTCGTGTAACAAATTTATCAATCAAAGAAGAATCTGAATACCCTCTTTTGGTTGATCCGCTACAAGTTGTGGAATACAAGAAAAGAGAAGTCAAAAAAGCAGAGCTAATGGCTAAGATTGATGCCTTGACGCCAAGAAAATCTGAAGAAGTTTATGATGACAGTAAAGACGAAAAAGTTGAGTCTATCCCAGAATTAGTAGAAAAAGAATTAGCTAAAGAAAAAGCAGCTAAGTCCGAAAAAGTTCTTGGACCAGATGAATTAAAAGAAGTTGTTAAAGGAAATGACGAAGTAGCCGATAACAAAGAAGACGCTGAGGAAGTCCTTGAATCTGTCGTTGCTGACGAAGCAGAAACTGTTGAAACTACTGATGCTGAAGAAGATACTCCTCAAACTGAAGTAAGCCCAGAAGAAGTAAGTGAATCACTTGATGAAGAACCAGCTGTTGAAGTAGAGGTGGAAACTTCTGACGAGGAGAATGAAGAGCAAGTTCAAGAAGAAACTAGTCAATCTTTTGAAGAAGATGTTGAACAAGAAGTTATAGAAGAATCTGAGCTTGAGGAAGTTTCTGATGAAAATGAAGAAATTGAAGAAACTGCAGAACTAGAAGTTGAAGACGACCTTGTCGAGGTAGAAGAGCCTGAGACAGTTGAGTTGGAAGAACCAGCTAATGAAGTTGCCACAAGCGATGAAAAACAAGTTAGCGATAACGAAGTGGTTGAGGAAGTACTTCTTGACGAAGAATCTGAGAAAGAAGAAGTCAAAGAGTCTGATTTTCCAGTAATCAGTCGTGATGAGGCTGTTAAGCAGTTCCGTCACTTCCTTTTCGACCATAAAGGATTGGTATGTGTCTTGGATGCTGGAGATGATTTGAAGCGCGAGATTAACTTTTACAATGCGTTTGATCGTTTTTATGGTGCAGTAGATAATATCTCAGATTGCTTGGTTATCCTTGAAAATATTTTAAATGAATTACGTCGCCGCAAGAAAGAAGTCTTTGATGAAGAAGGTAATTTGATTAGTGAACCGACTGAACCAATTAATCTATTGATTTATGGTCAAAATATCTTGCTAAAAGATAGTCGTTTTGAAACCTTGATGTCAGAAATCGCCCCATTTACTGGACGCTCTGATTTACAAATCTATTCTTATGCAGCATATCTAGATTAAAAAAACAGTCCAGTGGACTGTTTTTTCATGAGCCTGAAAACAGAAAAGCGAATAAGACCAGTGGACAGGTTTTTCACGAGCCTGGAATTAAGAAAAATTGGCTTACTTAAGGGACTAAATTAGGTTTTCTTTTTTGAAATAGAACCATTTTCGGTATAATGTTAGGGTCATGACAATCTTTAACCAAGTTACGAACTTGTTTTGATACCTTTTGTAGTTGGCGTTGCTGCAGAAGTAGTTGCTGAGTAGTTGATTCAGTACATTCAAAACAAACGCGACAACCATTAACCTGAGTTTTCTCTGAAAACAAAAAAAGACAGTAGTTGTAGCTACTGTCTTTTTTGCGTTGTGCTAAGTTTATCTTCGAACTTTAGCGTTGACCATATTATAACATGTCATAAGGAAGGATATCAAAGGATAGTGTGTTTAGCATATTCCTAAGCTACTTTAAACTCCTCTTGTCATGGTTTGATTTAATTATCTGCGGACAAGAGAAGTATCAGAAACTTACAAAAATAATTGACAAGCAAATGAAAACGCGTTATAATAGTGAAAATTTGAAAACCTTTAATTAAGTCCAGAGAGACTTTCAAGGTTACTGTAAAAAGAGTGTTATCTCTGATAAAGGGTATGAGTGTACTTTGGTGTGCTCTGCTTATTTTGCTGTAACCTTGCCTTCTGGCGAGGTTTTTTTGTGTGAAAGGAACACTATGAATTCAAGTTGTAAAGACAAAACTTCTGTGTTAAAAGAAGATTTGCTGATTGTTAGTCAACGTGAGATTGCCCCACGCATTTTTGAGATGAAGCTTTCTGGTGAGATGGTCTTGGACATGGCACCTGGTCAATTTTTGCACTTGCGTGTGCCGGACCCTAGCAAACTTTTACGACGTCCGATTTCGATTTGTCAGATTGATAAGGTCAATAAAGTGGCAACAATTGTTTACCGAGTAGAACGTGCTGGGACGACTATTTTATCTCAGCTAAAAGCTGGTGATCGCGTTGATACCATGGGACCTCAGGGTAATAGCTTTGATTTGTCAGTCATCTCAGCTGGTCAAACAGCTCTTCTCATTGGTGGGGGTATTGGTGTTCCACCTTTGGTTGAAACAGCTAAGCAGCTTGCTGCTAAAGGTGTTAAAGTCGTTTCTGTGCTTGGATTTGCGACTAAAGATGCTGTGATTCTAGAAGAGGAATTATCAGCTTACGCTAAGGTTTATGTGACAACAGATGATGGCTCATATGGTATTAAGGGTTATGTGTCAACGGTTGTCGATGATTTGGTTGAAAAGCAGTCATTTGATGCCATTTATTCATGTGGTGCGCCTGGCATGCTGAAATATGTGGACAAGAAATTTGAAAATCACCCACATGCTTATCTGTCAATGGAATCACGTATGGCTTGTGGCATGGGTGCTTGCTACGCTTGCGTGGTGCATTTGCGAAATGCCAAAGAAGCAGCCAACAAGCGTGTATGTGAAGATGGTCCAGTCTTTGAAACTGGTCAAATCATTTTGTAAGGAGGCAAAATCATGTCAGAAAATCGTTTAGCGGTCAAACTTCCAGGACTTGATTTAAAAAATCCGATTATTCCAGCGTCAGGTTGCTTTGGTTTTGGACAAGAATACGCCAAATACTATGATTTGGATAAACTTGGCTCAATCATGATTAAGGCAACGACTAAGGATGCGCGTTTTGGAAATCCGACACCTCGTGTGGCAGAAACACCATCAGGCATGTTAAACGCTATTGGCTTGCAAAACCCTGGTGTCGACGTGGTCTTGTCAGAAAAACTTCCTTGGTTAGCTGAGCATTTCCCAGAATTGCCAATCATTGCTAATGTTGCAGGATTCTCAAATGACGAATACGCTTATGTGTCAAAAAAGATTTCAAAAGCTCCAAACGTCAAAGCAATTGAGCTTAACATCTCATGTCCGAATGTTGACCACGGCAATCACGGTCTTTTGATTGGTCAGGTGCCTGAGTTGGCTTACGCTGCCGTTAAAGCGAGTGTTGAGAATTCAGATGTGCCAGTTTACGTCAAACTAACACCAAGTGTTGCTGATATTACGACAGTTGCTAAGGCTGTTGAAGAAGCCGGTGCGACAGGATTTACCATGATTAATACTTTGGTTGGTATGCGATTTGATTTGAAAACACGTAAACCAATCATTGCCAATGGTACAGGAGGTATGAGCGGTCCAGCGGTCTTTCCAGTAGCTCTTAAGCTTATTCGTCAAGTAGCGCAAAGTTCTGATTTGCCAATTATTGGTATGGGTGGTGTTGATTCGGCAGAAGCGGCTATTGAGATGATGATTGCTGGTGCATCAGCTATTGGTGTTGGAACAGCAAACTTTACAGATCCTTACGCGTGTCCAAATATCATCGAGCGTTTGCCAGAAGTCATGGACCAGTATGGCATCACAGATCTTGAAACTTTACGTCGCGAAGCTCGCCAAGAATTATGTGGCAAATAAGCTCTGCTATTTGATTAAAAAGTCAGTAAATTTTTGACTTTGATTGTAAAAAAAGATATAATATTAACAACTGAATAACCTTTAATTGAGTCCAGAGAGGCGAGAAAGGTTCGTGAAAAAAAGAAGATATAATCTTTGATAATGGGGTGTTTGCTACCCTGCTTTTCGTGTAACCTCGCCCTCGGGCGGGGTTTTCTTTATAGAAAAAGGAGAAAAAATGCACGAAAGTCGTCCGATTATTGCTCTTGATTTTCCATCATTTGATGATGTGAAATCATTTCTTGCTTTGTTCCCTGCAGATGAGAAGCTCTATGTCAAGATTGGTATGGAACTTTATTATGCTGAAGGACCAGAGATTGTTCGTTATGTGAAATCTCTTGGACACTCAGTTTTCCTAGATTTGAAATTGCATGACATTCCGAATACGGTTAAATCAGCAATGCGTGTGCTTTCAAATCTAGGTGTGGACATGACCAATGTTCACGCAGCTGGTGGTGTTGAGATGATGAAAGCGGCGCGTGAAGGGCTTGGACAAGGTCCAAAACTGATCGCAGTAACTCAATTAACCTCAACATCAGATGAACAGATGAAAGCAGACCAAAATATTCAGACAAGCTTGGTTGATTCTGTGCTTCATTATGCGAAAAGAGCAGAAGAAGCTGGTCTTGATGGCGTTGTCTGCTCAGCTTGTGAAGTTGCTGTTATCAAAGAGGCGACGTCAGATGATTTTGTCTGCTTGACGCCAGGTATTCGCCCAGCAGGAGCTGTGGTTGGTGACCAAAAACGCGTCATGACGCCAAGTCAAGCATCAGCTATCGGATCAAGTTATATCGTTGTTGGACGACCAATTACTAAAGCTGAGGATCCAGTGACAGCTTACAAAGCCATTTACAACGAATGGAACGCTTAGTATTTTAATACTAAGACGACAATTGATTTTTGAGTTTAGAAAAGAGGAATAAAATGACTTTAGCATCACAAATTGCATCAGATTTGCTTGATATTCAAGCAGTTTACTTGAAACCAAATAATCCATTTACTTGGGCATCTGGGATTAAATCACCAATCTACACAGATAATCGTGTAACTTTGTCTTACCCAGAAACACGTACCTTGATTGAAAATGGGTTTGTTGACAAAATCAAAGAAGAATTCCCAGAAGTTGAAGTAATTGCCGGAACTGCAACAGCTGGTATCCCACATGGTGCCATTATCGCTGATAAAATGAATCTTCCATTTGCTTACATTCGTAGTAAACCAAAAGATCACGGTGCTGGAAATCAAATCGAAGGTCGTGTAACAAAAGGACAAAAAATGGTTGTCGTTGAAGACCTTATCTCAACTGGTGGTTCAGTTCTTGAAGCTGTAGCAGCTGCCGAACGTGAAGGAGCTGATGTTATCGGTGTGGTAGCCATCTTCACTTATGAATTGCCAAAAGCAACTGAAAACTTTGAAAAAGCAGGTGTAAAACTTGTAACACTTTCTAACTACACAGAGCTTATCAAAGTGGCTAAAGTACAAGGTTACATCACTGCTGATGATTTGACATTGTTACGCAAGTTTAAAGAAAATCAAGAAACTTGGCGTGACTAAATGAGTTAATATTTGGCTACTAAGGTGAAAAACTTTGGTGGCCTTCTTGGTTTAAACATGGAAAGGGGTTATAATGAAACTATCATCACCATTTAAAGATAATGTTTTACCAGATACCTATGCTAAAGGGGCTAGTGTTCAAGTGAGAGGAAACGCTGTGATTTCTTTTCCTTTTATGATTGAGGATGTTCCCAAAGGAACAAAGACATTTGCTTGGACCTTTGTCGACTATGATTCTATTCCAGTTTGTGGCTTTGCTTACATTCACTGGGTAGTGGCTAATGTTCCTAATGATATGACAGCTATCTCAGAGGATTTTTCTCGTCTAGATGCTAAGCACACTCATGGTAAAAATAGCTTGGTTAGCAAGTTTTTAAATGAGGATAACTCAGATATTTATGATGGTTATATGGGACCATATCCACCGGATAAAGACCATGTTTATACCCTTACGGTCTATGCTTTGGATTGTGAATTGCCACTTGAAAATGGTTTTTACATGAATGATTTGCGACATGCGATAAAAGGACATGTCTTGGCAAAAGAGGAGCTAGATTTAGTAGGGAAATACTAAAACTAACGAGGAGTGAACATGCAGCATTCAACTTGGCATGAATTAATTAAAAAGGAATTACCAGAGCATTATTTTGGGCAAATCAATCAGTTTATGGACTTGGTCTATCAACAAGAATTGGTTTACCCACCACGTGAAAAAGTCTTTAACGCGATTCAGACAACAGCACTAGAAAATGTAAAAGTTGTCATCATTGGTCAGGATCCTTACCATGGTCCGAATCAAGCACAAGGTTTATCATTTTCAGTACCAGAAGATATCCCAGCTCCGCCATCTCTTCAAAATATTTTGAAAGAATTGGCAGATGATTTGGGGCAACGTGATCACCACGATTTAACACCATGGGCACAGCAAGGAGTGCTTCTTTTAAATGCTTGCTTGACAGTTCCAGCTGGTCGTGCGAATGGTCATGCGGGGCAAATCTGGGAACCTTTCACAGATGCGATTATCAAGGTGGTTAATCAAAAAGAAACACCTGTTGTCTTTATCCTGTGGGGTGGTTTTGCACGTAAGAAAAAAGCTCTCATTACCAATCCTATCCATCATGTCATTGAAAGTGCGCATCCAAGTCCACTCTCGGCTTATCGAGGATTTTTTGGCAGCCACCCTTTCTCAAAAGCTAACGCATATTTGACAGAGGATGGCCTTGAACCAATTGATTGGTTGAAATAATAGGAGTTTAACATGTTACTTATTAAAAATGGTCGTGTTGTTGATCCGAAATCTGGTTTTGATCAGGTAGCGGATGTACTTGTTGATGGTAAAAAAGTTGTTAAAATTGCGGATGCAATTGAAGAAGCTGGTGCTGAAGTGATTGACGCTACTGGTCTTGTTGTGGCACCAGGTTTGGTGGATATTCATGTACACTTCCGTGAACCAGGTCAAACGCATAAAGAAGACATTCACACAGGTGCATTAGCAGCGGCAGCTGGTGGCTTCACATCAGTTGTGATGATGGCAAATACCAACCCTACCATTTCTGACGTTGAGACTTTGAAAGAAGTTTTAGTAAGTGCAGCTAAGGAGAACGTTCACGTTTACACTAATGCAACCGTAACGAAAAACTTTGACGGCAAGACTTTGACTGATTTTAAGGCTTTGCTTGAAAATGGTGCTCTTAGCTTTTCTGATGATGGTATTCCGCTTCAAAGCACAAAAGTGTTAAAAGAAGCCTTGGATTTGGCTAAAGCAAACAACACATTTGTGGCTGTGCACGAAGAAGACCCAGAATTAAACGGCATCCTTGGATTTAACGAAGGTATCGCACGTGATAAATTCCATTTCTGCGGAGCAACAGGTGTGGCAGAATACAGCATGATTGCGCGTGATGTTATGATTGCCTATGACCGCGGAGCTCATTTGCATATCCAACACTTGTCAAAAGCTGAATCAGTGAAAGTGGTTGAATTTGCTCAACAATTGGGAGCAAACGTCACTGCAGAAGCAGCACCGCAACATTTCTCAAAAACAGAGGATTTGCTTTTGATCAAAGGTTCTGCAGCTAAGATGAACCCACCACTTCGTACAGAAAAGGATCGCTTAGCGGTTATTGAAGGCTTGAAATCTGGCGTCATTTCTGTGATTGCGACTGACCACGCGCCACACCACGCCGATGAAAAGAATGTTGAAGACATCACAAAAGCCCCATCAGGCATGACAGGGCTTGAAACGTCGTTATCACTTGGTTTGACAAACTTGGTAGCGACAGGCGACTTGACGCTTTCAGAATTGCTTGCTAAGATGACCATCAATCCGTCATCTATGTATGATTTCGATGCAGGTTATTTGGCTGAAAATGGCCCAGCTGACATCGTGATTTTCGCTGACAAAGAAGAACGTGTTGTCTCTGACCATTTTGCTTCTAAAGCTTCAAATTCACCATTTATCGGTGAAAAACTCCAAGGTGTTGTCAAATACACTATCTGTGATGGTAACATTGTTTATAAAGCATAAAAAAAGAATTAGCATTTTGCTAATTTCTTTTTTGTTCTTGATGACTTAAATTCATTCCCCAAGGAACGAGGTTTTCTTCATGATTTTTAATACGAGTAATATTGTCTTTGTGTCGTACAATGATGATGCCTGCAATAATGATAATCAATAATGTAAAGAGCAAATCATAGTGATTAAGCAAGAAACCAAATGCTGGAAAGACAAGCACACTAACCACAGCAGCGCTTGCAGCAACAACACTAGACAATGAAATCATGCTATAGAGGTAAAGGGTGATGACAAAGATAACGGCAAGGAAAAGAAGAAATAGCGGTGCATATCCAAGAAGAACACCAGCACTTGTCGCAACTGCCTTACCACCTTTAAACTGTGCAAATAGCGGGAAGGTATGACCAATAATGGCAAATAAACCAATAAGAACAGGTGACACACCATTAACGCTAAAGATAAGAGGAAGGAGTGCTGCCAGAGTTCCTTTTAGCATATCAATCACAAATGTGACAATTCCTGCTTTGACACCTAAAACTCGAAAAGTATTGGTTGTCCCAGTATTACCGCTACCATGTTCTCTGAGGTTGACATGATAGAAGAATTTTCCAATCCATAGACCAGTTGGGATTGACCCCAACAAGTATGCAATCACAATCATAACTAAAATTTTCATGTTCTCATTATAACATAATCAGTTCTTATGAAAAGGTAAAATTTGAAAAATAAATAACTTGAAGAATCAAGTTAAATTTGTGATAACGCTTTAAATTTGTTATACTATTTCATGAAAAAATTAGTGATTTTCCTTGTAAAATCCTTATTCGATTTGATTTTTTTTTTGCAAAAATTTGAAAAAACTTGTAAGATAAAAAAGATGAATTATTTGGAGGTCGCTTTTGGCTAAAAAAGAAATTAATATAAATAATTATAATGACGATGCCATTCAAGTGTTAGAGGGGCTAGATGCCGTACGTAAACGCCCCGGAATGTACATCGGTTCAACAGATGCGACAGGACTACATCATTTAGTTTGGGAGATTGTTGACAATGCCGTCGATGAAGCTCTTTCTGGCTTTGGTACTCAGATTGATGTTATTCTTAATCAAGATGGTAGTGTGACCGTAAAAGACCAAGGACGTGGGATGCCAACTGGTAAGCACGCTATGGGGATTCCAACTGTAGAAGTTATCTTCACTGTGCTTCACGCAGGTGGTAAATTCGGTCAAGGTGGTTATAAAACATCTGGTGGGCTTCACGGTGTGGGGTCTTCAGTTGTTAATGCCCTCTCAAGATGGCTTGAAGTCGAAATTACTCGTGACGGTGCGGTTTACAAACAACGTTTTGAAAATGGTGGTAAACCCGTGACAACCCTTAAAAAGATTGGAACAGCACCAAAATCTAAGTCAGGTACTATGGTAACATTCATGCCTGATGATACGATTTTCTCAACGATTGACTTTAAATTTAACACCATTGCTGAGCGCTTAAAAGAATCTGCCTTTTTGCTTAAGAATGTTACATTGACGTTGACGGATAATCGTCCAGAAGAAGCAGAACATCTGGAATTCCATTATGAAAATGGAGTGCAGGACTTTGTTGAATACCTTAACGAAGACAAAGAAACATTAACACCTGTGATTTGGGTGACTGGTGAAGACCAAGGTTTCCAAGTTGAAGTTGCACTTCAATACAATGACGGATTCTCAGATAATATCCTTTCTTTTGTTAACAATGTTCGTACTAAAGATGGTGGAACACACGAGACAGGATTGAAATCTGCCATTACTAAGGCGATGAATGACTACGCTCGCAAGTCAGGCCTTTTGAAAGAAAAAGATAAGAACCTTGAAGGGTCAGATTACCGTGAAGGGCTATCTGCAGTGCTTTCAATCTTGGTTCCAGAAGAACACTTGCAATTCGAAGGACAAACTAAAGATAAACTCGGTAGTCCTCTAGCACGTCCGATTGTAGACAGTATTGTCTCTGAAAAACTCACTTTCTTCCTTTTGGAAAATGGTGAAGTGGCGTCTAACCTTGTTCGTAAGGCGATTAAAGCGCGTGATGCCAGAGAAGCAGCTCGTAAAGCGCGTGACGAATCTCGTAATGGTAAGAAGAACAAGAAAGACAAAGGACTCCTTTCTGGTAAATTGACACCAGCACAGTCTAAGAATCCTAAGAAAAATGAGCTTTATCTGGTCGAAGGGGATTCTGCCGGCGGTTCAGCTAAACAAGGACGTGACCGTAAATTCCAAGCTATTTTACCATTGCGTGGTAAAGTCTTAAATACAGCAAAAGCTAAGATGTCTGACATTGTGAAAAACGAAGAAATCAATACCATGATTTACACAATTGGTGCAGGCGTCGGTGCAGATTTTAAAGTTGAAAATTCAAACTACGATAAGATTATTATCATGACCGATGCGGATACCGATGGTGCTCACATTCAGACATTGTTACTAACTTTCTTTTACCGTTACATGCGTCCGCTTGTGGAAACAGGTCATGTCTATATCGCTTTGCCACCTTTGTATAAAATGTCTAAAGGTAAAGGCAAGAAAGAGCAAGTTGAGTACGCTTGGACAGATGGTGAGTTAGAAGAATTACGTCAAAAATTTGGTAAAGGAGCTCAACTCCAACGTTACAAAGGTCTTGGTGAGATGAACGCTGACCAATTGTGGGAAACAACCATGAACCCTGAAACACGTACGCTTATTCGTGTGACTATTGATGATTTGGCGCGTGCCGAACGCCGTGTCAATGTCCTTATGGGTGACAAAGTTGAACCACGCCGCAAATGGATTGAAGACAATGTTAAATTCACCTTGGAAGAAAATACAGTGTTTTAATTGCTTGTGATGAATCCATAAATTTTTTGACGTGAAAAGTAAAGGATAATAATTATGTCAAATGTTCAAAATATGTCTCTTGAAGACATTATGGGGGATCGTTTCGGACGATATTCCAAATATATTATTCAAGAGCGGGCTTTGCCAGATATTCGTGATGGTTTGAAGCCTGTTCAACGTCGTATCCTTTATTCGATGAACAAGGACGGCAATACTTTTGATAAGGGTTTTCGTAAATCGGCAAAATCTGTCGGTAACGTTATGGGTAATTTCCACCCACACGGTGATTCCTCTATTTATGACGCTATGGTGCGAATGAGTCAGGATTGGAAAAATCGTGAAACCTTGATTGAAATGCATGGTAACAATGGTTCTATGGACGGTGATCCACCGGCAGCCATGCGTTACACTGAAGCACGTTTGTCAGAGATTGCTGGCTACTTGCTTCACGATATTGAAAAAAATACTGTTCCGTTTGCTTGGAACTTTGATGATACCGAAAAAGAACCAACGGTTTTGCCAGCTGCCTTTCCTAACCTTTTAGTTAATGGTGCAACAGGTATTTCAGCTGGATATGCAACTGATATTCCGCCACACAACTTGGCTGAAGTCATTGATGCAGTTGTTTACCTTATCGACCATCCAAATGCAAAATTAGATAAATTGATGGAATTCTTGCCAGGACCTGATTTCCCTACTGGGGCGATTATCCAAGGTAAGGATGGTATTCGTAAGGCTTACGAAACTGGTAAAGGACGTGTTGTTGTTCGTTCACGAACGGACATTGAAAGTCTTCGTGGCGGCAAAAAACAAATCGTCGTCACTGAAATTCCTTATGAAGTCAATAAAGCCGTACTCGTTAAGAAAATTGACGATGTTCGTGTCAACAATAAAGTCCCTGGCATTGCAGAAGTTCGTGATGAGTCAGACCGTGATGGACTTCGTATTGCTATCGAACTTAAAAAAGATGCAGACGAGCAAACGATTCTCAACTATTTGTTGAAATACACTGACTTGCAAGTCAACTATAACTTCAACATGGTTGCTATTGACAACTATACACCACGCCAAGTGGGTATCATTCCGATGTTGACAAGTTACATTGCTCACCGTAAGGAAATCATCGTTGCCCGTTCAAAATTTGACAAGGAAAAAGCTGAAAAACGTCTTCACATCGTGGAAGGCTTGATTCGTGTTATTTCAATTCTGGATGAGGTTATTGCGCTTATTCGTGCGTCTGAAAATAAAGCTGATGCTAAAGAAAACCTCAAAGTTAGCTATGAATTTTCAGAAGAACAAGCTGAAGCTATCGTGACTTTGCAATTGTACCGTTTGACAAATACTGATATTGTGACGCTTGAAAATGAAGAAGCAGAGCTTCGTGAACGCATCACTATGCTTAAAGCAATTATCGGTGACGAACGTACTATGTACAATGTCATGAAACGTGAACTACGTGAAGTTAAGAAGAAATTCGCTAACCCACGTTTGACAGAATTGCAAGCCGAAGCACAAACGATTGAAATCGATGTGGCAAGCTTGATTGTCGAAGAAGATACTTATGTCAGTGTGACAAAAGGTGGTTACATCAAACGTACAAGTCCGCGTTCTTACAATGCTTCTACGGTTGAAGAAATTGGTAAACGTGATGATGATGAACTGGTCTTCGTCTCACAAGCTAAGACAACTCAACATTTGTTGATTTTTACAAATCTTGGCAATGTCATCTATCGTCCAGTCCATGAATTGACAGATATTCGCTGGAAAGATATTGGGGAACATTTATCACAAGCCATCACTGATTTTGCGACAGACGAGTATGTCTTGTATGCTGAAATTGTCGATGACTTTGGACCGCAAACTTATTTTGCAGCCACAAAATATGGTCAAATCAAACGCTTTGAACGCAAAGAATTCACGCCATGGCGCACCTACAAATCAAAAGCTGTTAAGTATGCTAAGTTGAAAAAAGACGATGATATGGTCGTGACTATTGCGCCAATTGCACTTGATGATGTCATGGTCATTACGCATAATGGCTATGCCTTGCATTTCAATATTGGCGAAGTGCCAGTAGTTGGTGCCAAAGCGGCAGGGGTTAAATCAATTAACCTTAAGGATGATGATTTTGTCGTGTCAGCCTTTATCGCCAATACAGAAAGCTTTTTTATCTTGACACAACGTGGTAGCCTTAAACGTATGACAACTGAGCTAATTCCAGCAACAAGTCGTGCTAATCGAGGCTTGCAAGTCCTTCGTGAACTCAAATCAAAACCACATCGCGTCTTTATGGCAGGACCAGTCCATGCCTCAAATGACGTGCAAAATATTGATTTATTCACTATTGAGACGTTAGATTCAGATAAAATCGAAACCTTAGAAGTTTATTCAAATAAAGGCAATCATTATCAAGCCATTCTTGAAGATTTGACCTTGTCAGAACGCACAAGTAATGGTTCCTTTATCTCAGATAAAATTTCAGATGAAGGTATCTTTAGCGCAAGAATTAAATAGCGATAATAAATCGGAGATTTTCTCCGATTTATTTTTTAAACAAATTTTCAGAATTTTATGAAAAAGTACTTGAAAAAAGATTTAAAAAGCGTACAATAGGATAAAAACAAAGAAAGAGGAATAGTTATGACAGTAGATTTAGACTGGGAAAATCTAGGCTTTGCCTATCGTAAATTACCATTTCGTTACATCTCTTACTACAAAGATGGTAAATGGGATGAAGGAAAATTAACAGAAGATTCAATGCTCCACATTTCTGAAGCATCACCAGCTTTGCACTATGGTCAACAAGCCTTTGAAGGATTGAAAGCCTATCGTACAAAAGATGGTTCAGTACAATTGTTCCGCCCAAATATGAACGCTGAACGTTTGCAACGCACTGCAGATCGTCTTCTTATGCCACAAGTGCCTACAGAAAAATTTATTGATGCTGCAAAACAAGTCGTTCGTGCTAATGAAGAATTTGTACCACCATACGGCACTGGTGCAACACTTTATCTACGTCCTCTTTTGATTGGTGTCGGTGACATTATTGGTGTTCACCCTGCAGATGAATACATTTTCACTATTTTCGCAATGCCTGTTGGTAACTACTTCAAAGGTGGTTTGGTACCAACTAATTTCTTGATTCAAGACGAATATGACCGTGCTGCTCCACATGGTACAGGTGCTGCAAAAGTAGGTGGTAACTATGCCTCAAGTCTTCTTCCAGGTAAAATGGCTCACGACCGTAAGTTCTCTGATGTTATTTACCTAGATCCTGCGACACACACTAAGATTGAAGAAGTCGGCTCTGCAAACTTCTTTGGTATTACAGCTGATAATGAGTTTATCACACCACTTAGTCCATCAATCTTGCCATCTATCACAAAATACTCACTTCTTTATTTGGCAGAACACCGTTTTGGCATGAAAGCTATCCAAGGTGATGTTAGACTTGATGAATTGGATAAATTCGTTGAAGCAGGTGCCTGTGGTACAGCAGCTGTTATTTCACCAATCGGTGGTGTTCAACACGGTGATGACTTCCATATCTTCTACAGTGAAACAGAAGTAGGACCTGTTACTCGTAAATTGTACGACGAGCTTGTCGGTATCCAATTCGGTGACATTGAAGCTCCAGAAGGCTGGATTTACAAAGTTGACTAATAAATTAAAGCTTGCTCTTGCAAGCTTTTTTGTTTTTCGGTAAAATGAATAGCGTGAGGTGGAAAAATGAGCAAAAAAGATAAAAAAATCGAAATTCAACTTGCTGACGCCAAAGTTGCCATCAATAATGCTAATGTCGATGGTTATAATTTGACTGCTGGAAAAAAAGTTATCGGTGAAATTGCTGAGCTTGATAACAAATTTGCCGTTGTCAAAAATGGAGAAGTGGAAGCACTTTTCAAAACTTTAGAGCAAGCAATTGAAAGTATTATTGAAAATTACAACTTAAATCGCTAAAAAATAGCGAAAAGTACTTGTCAGAGAACAAAAACTATGCTAGAATAGTTTTTGTCGTAACGGAAGGGTAGCGAAGAGGCTAAACGCGGCGGACTGTAAATCCGCTCCTTCGGGTTCGGGGGTTCGAATCCCTCCCCTTCCATTCCTAAGATCTTATCTTAGAATTAATTGAACCTTGTTTTTGGGGTATAGCCAAGCGGTAAGGCAAGGGACTTTGACTCCCTCATGCGTTGGTTCGAATCCAGCTACCCCAGTCAAAGGTATCGAGTTTCGGCTTGACACCGTCAAAGATAAAAGTTGTTGTCGTTGCGGGTTACCTTGAGAAATATTATTGTTGTCAAAAGCTAGCTTAAGCTAGCTTTTGTTGGAGGATTTTTTAGAATGAATGAATTTGAAGATTTGCTAAACAGTGTTAGCGAAGTAAACCCTGGTGATGTTGTCACTGCGGAAGTTTTAACTGTTGATAATGATCAAGCAAACGTTGTTATCGAAGGAACAGGTGTTGAAGGTGTTCTTACACTTCGTGAATTAACTAACGATCGCGATGCTGATATTAACGATTTTGTTAAAACTGGCGACACAGTTGAAGTACTTGTTCTTCGTCAAGTAGTAGGTAAAGATACTGATACAGTTACTTTCCTTGTCTCTAAAAAACGCTTGGAAGCTCGCAAAGCTTGGGATAAACTTGTTGGTCGCGAAGGCGAAGTTGTTACTGTTAAAGGTACACGCGCTGTTAAAGGTGGTCTTTCAGTTGAATTTGAAGGACTTCGCGGATTCATCCCTGCTTCAATGATTGATACACGTTTCGTACGTAACACTGAAAAATTCGTTGGTCAAGAATTCGAAGCTAAAATCAAAGAAGTTGTTCCAGCTGAAAACCGCTTCATCCTTTCACGTCGTGAAGTTGTTGAAGAAAAAGCTGCTGCAGCTCGTAAAGAAGTCTTCTCTAAACTTGAAGAAGGCGCAATCGTTAAAGGTAAAGTTGCTCGCTTGACAAGCTTCGGTGCTTTCATCGATCTTGGTGGTGTTGACGGACTTGTTCACGTAACTGAATTGTCACACGAACGCAACGTTTCACCTAAATCAGTTGTTTCTGTTGGTGAAGAAGTTGAAGTTAAAGTTCTTTCAATCGACGAAGAAGCAGGTCGTGTATCACTTTCACTTAAAGCTACAACACCTGGACCATGGGATGGTGTAGAACAAAAACTTGCTGCTGGTGATGTTGTTGAAGGTAAAGTTAAACGTTTGACTGACTTTGGTGCTTTCGTTGAAGTATTGCCTGGTATCGATGGACTTGTTCATATCTCACAAATCTCACACAAACGTGTTGAAAATCCAAAAGATGTTCTTTCAGTAGGTCAAGAAGTTAACGTTAAAGTTCTTGATGTTAACGCTGCTGCAGAACGTGTATCACTTTCAATCAAAGCTCTTGAAGAACGTCCAGCACAAGCTGAAAACGAAGAAAAACGTCAATCACGTCCACGTCGTCCAAAACGTGAAGCTAAACGTGATTACGAACTTCCAGAAACTCAAACTGGATTCTCAATGGCTGACTTGTTTGGCGACATTGAATTGTAATTATAAATGAGAAAAGACTTGATTTCCAAGTCTTTTCTTTTTGTTTCGATATGGTATAATATAGTAGTTGCCACTCTTAGTGTAATGGATATCACGCAAGATTCCGGTTCTTGAAATAGGGGTTCGATTCCCTTAGGGTGGAGTGTTATACCGATTAGAAAAAGCCAGTTTTTGGCTTTTTCTTTTTGTATATGCTCATAAAAGCCTTTCTGTGAATTCTTCAGAGCTATTTAAGGAAACTTTGCCGCAAGTTAATATTGGATAGCGTTACGAGCAGTTTAAGGGTAAATAAAAAGCCTGTGATTTTCACCACAGACACTTATAAAAAAGCTTATTTTAAAATAATTTGAGCTACGATTGGACTGATAATAACGTAAACAATTCCGGTAACTCCGATAGCAAGTCCGCCCATCGCTCCTTCAACGAGACCGTATTTTAGAGCTGTTCCAGTACCGATTGCGTGCCCTGTTCCTCCAAGACTAAGCCCGATAGCAACAGGATCTTCGATTTTTAAGAGTTTTAAAAAAACGGGTCCAAGAACACTTGTCAAAATTCCAGTAATAACAACGACAACAAGTATTACAGTTGTGATACCTCCCATTTTTTCAGTGATTCCAACAGCCATTGCAGTTGTTACTGATTTAGGGAATAATGAAATAGCTAGCAAATATTTAATACCAAATGTTTTCGCAACAAGAGCGGTAAAAGTCGTGTTGACGATACAAGCAGCAAGAATACCAGTTAGGATACTTCTGATGTGATGTTTCATCAAGTGGAATGAGCGATAAAGTGGAATACCGAGCGCTACTGTTGATGGAACAATCAATGTGTTAAGATAACTTCCGCCAATGTAATAATCATGGTAGGAGATCTTAGTAATCTTTAAAAAGACAATAATAAAAAAGGTTGCCAATAATAAAGGGGTAGTAATTGGGTGTGGAAAACGCCTAAAAATAAGCATGCCCATAAGGTATGCTAGGATTGATAGCATGATACCAAAGATTGGGTTTGTAAGAATATTAGTCATGATGACCTCCTTTATCAACATAGTCTCCCTCAAAGCGTGTTTTGATAAATTGAACAACAAAACCAATAGTAGCAATATTCAAAAAGATGGCTACAAGGATGATAATGGTGATAGGGAGCAAATAATCCTTGATATCATTGAATCGATCCATGATTCCGACAGCTGCAGGCAAGAACAGAATGGTCATATTATTGAGCAAGAAATTTCCCACAACATCTATGTGTCTCAAACGAATTACCTTGAATTCCAGGGCAAGAAAAAGTAGCACTAACCCAATAATGCTACCAGGAACAGGTAAATTGAGTAAATTAGAAATCGCCTCCCCAATAAATGAAAAGATGAGAATTATCATAAATTGAACGTATAACTTCATTAGTAAACTCCTTCGTTATAAGTCTACTACTATGTAAGAATTTTTCAATACTGTGAAAATGTTTACATGAAATTTTTTTGAAAAATTACAGTTGTAATGAGAAAAGAAAAAGCCGAGCTAAGCTCAGGCTTTAGTGACCTAATAGTAATTTTAAGATATTTCCTCCAAAAATCCAGATATAACTATAAGAAATAATTGAAATTGGCTTGGTTAGTAGGATAATGAAGGTGAAACGTTTTAATGAAATATGAGATAATCCAGTTATCATCACCACGATATCGGCTGGTGAAATGGGTGATAACATGCAAATGATGAAGAGGTTTTCATAATTTTGAGTATTAAGCTTCGCTTCGTATTTGTAAAAAGTCTTCTCATCGACAAAAAGTAGAATAAACTTGCGACCATATAGCCTAACAAGAATAAATAGAATGATACTACCAATCACAATACCCACATAGTTATAAAAGAAGGCTAGGATTGGATCAAAAATTAAAAACCCAGCAACTGTTGTGACACCACCTGGAATCACTGGGAAGACAACTTGAAAGATTTGCACTAAGATAAAAACTAAAGGCCCACAGACACTGTGCTGATTAACAAAATCTTTGAGTGCATTACTATCGTTTAGAATCCCTAAATGGTAGAACCAGATGACTAAAACAAACGTTCCCAGCAAGGCTAATACTCCCAGAAACTTGATCAGTCGCTGCCAAAAGGCATAGTGGTCGAATATCTTCATTTTCATAATTCTTATCATATCATAAGAATTTCTTTTTTGCTATTTTAAATATTATTTGCTATAATAACAAATGTAGCTTTTGACTACTTTATAATATCTGGGGTCGTTACGGATTCGACAGGCATTATGAGGTACATTCTGCGACTCATCGGCAGATGTAAAAATGCCAGTTAAATATAACTGCAAAAAATACAAATTCTTACGCTGTAGCTGCCTAAAAACCAGCTCGCGTGATCTCTACAGGATTGCTTGTGTTTTGCTAGAGGTTTCATTGATTAGCAAGCTACGTTTGATTATTGCCTAGCTAGTCAAAAAGAGATTTATAGGCTCGCTTAATCTAGGTTTGAGTTATGTATCGAGCTTAAGTTAAATCAAAGACATAACCTATGGTTGTAGACGAATGTATTGGCAGGTGTTTGGACGTGGGTTCGACTCCCACCGGCTCCATAAAAGCTTTTCATAGTTTAGCAAAGTTACGCAAAACGTTGATATATCAACGTTTTTTTATTTTTACGTTTTGCCTTTCACCCAGACACAATTCCAGATATAAAAATAGCCACCAGAATTTGGTGGCTATAATATTTATTGAATATTAATTTTGTTTTTAAGCAAGTAATGTGTTGCTAAGTAGAAGATGGCACCTTCGATAAAGCACTCAATACAAGAATAGATAAAGAAATGGATAGTAAGGTCACTATTTAGTTCGTGGCTTCCGAGAATTTCAGACACTAATAAAACAATGAATGAAACGACGAAGTAGGCAACGAATGCCATAAGAGCACGTCTATTAGCAAATAATTGCCCGATTGTAATAGCTAAGTAGATGAGCAAAATTCCTGAAATAGAAGAGATTGCTAACCAAAGAAAACCAATTCCCCATTCAGAAAGAGTGAGTACTTTATCGAATTGTGGTAGGAAGGCTAAGAAATGACCTAGGCCAAAAATCGGTATGACAAGTAAGGTCACTCCAATGGTAACCACGATTGCGTTAAAGGCTGTCCAAATCAGTGAAGCAATTAATTTAGATAAAATGATTTGGTGAGTAGATACTGGCAAGGTTAAAGTAAGGTAACCTTCGCGACCAAAGATATTTTTATAAAAACGTCGCACGATGATAGCTAGTGTAGCAATCCAAGCACTGGCAACCACAACACCAAACATGATTGATAAGATGATTGGAATAAGTTGTGTGTAATGATTAGCATTACTTGTTGTATAGTTTTCAGCATAGTCTGTAAGTGTCTTGATGCTAAAGCCAAGGAAGATGGAAATAGCGATAATTGATGCATTAAGTGTGAAGTACCATTTACCGACAGATTTTAGTTCGTATTTTAAAAGTTTTGAAAACATAATTCCTCCCTAAGCTTTGTAAGTCTCACGGAAGAGTGAATCAATGGATTGACCGTGCTCTTCACGAATATCATCCGTATTGCCTTGCAAAATAATTTTTCCGTCCTTAAGGAAAATGATTTCATCAAGGATTGGTTCGATTTCTGAAATTAAGTGCGTTGAGATAATAACAGAAGCCTCTTCACAGTAATTATTGATGATAGTGCGTAAAATGTAGTCACGCGCGGCTGGGTCAACACCCCCGATTGGTTCATCAAGAATATAAAGTTTCGCTTGTCGGCTCATGACCAAGATTAGCTGCACTTTTTCTTTATTACCTTTTGATAGATTTTTGAGGATGTCATTTGGATTAAGCTCTAAATCTTCTAAAAGGTGTTCAGCTTTTTCACGAGAGAAGTCTTTGTAAAAATCTTCAAAGAAAGCAAGGGCATCCTTGATTTTCATATCTTCTCTGAGGTAAGAAGTATCTGGAAGATATGAAATGATTTTTTTAGTGTCAACTGAAGGACGGTAACCATCAATGACGATTTCTCCAGTTGTTGGGTGAAGAAGTCCATTGATTAGTTTAATTAGTGTCGTTTTTCCGCTTCCATTTGGGCCTAGTAAGCCAATAATCTTACCGGCAGGTAAACTAAGTGTCACATCGTCAACAGCTACATGTTTTTTGTATTTTTTGGTAACGTGATGTAGTTGAAGTAATTGACTCATCCTATTTTTTCTCCTTAATATACGATTCTAGTGTAGTCACAATATCGTCGATTTCAAATCCTATTTTTTGCATGTTATTAACAAATGATTGCAATTCTGCCTCAGCAACTTCGCGACGTTTTTGCATGATGAGGTCAGTGTCATCTGTAACAAAGCGGCCAAAAGTTCGTTGAGAGTAAACCATGCCTTCGCGTTCTAGTTCTGAAAAAGCGCGTTGCATTGTGTTGGGATTGACACCAGCTTCTTCAGCTAATTCGCGAACGGTTGGGAGTTGATCACCGCTTTTGATTTCTTGACTGATGATTTGCATCTTAATATGTTGTGCAATTTGGACATAAATAGGTGATTTTTCATCAAATTTCCAGGACATACGATAACCCCTTTCTATTAAAATTTAAAGAAGTCTTAATTGTCTTAATTAGAAGAAGTCTTGAAAGAAGTCTTGTACTAAATAAATGGTACAAAAATAAGTTTGAAATGTCAAGAAATCAATCATTGAGACATCTAATTTCGGGTTAAAGTCAAATGACCACCATTTTTAGTGTATAATAGATACAGAAATCAATCGGAGAAAGGAGTGCTTTTATGTTTGCCCAATTAGATACCAAGACTGTTTATTCTTTTATGGATAGCTTAATTGACTTAGAGGGCTATGTCAAAGAAGCAAAAGTATTAGGCTACCAAACCATTGGGATTATGGACAAAGATAATCTCTATGCCGCCTTTCATTTTATTACAAAAGCTAAAAGCGAAGGTTTACGCCCTGTTTTAGGTCTTGAGTTGACGCTTAATTTACAGGAAAATCTTTCCTTAAGTGTGTACCTAATTGCGCGTGATACGACAGGTTACAAAAACTTGATGAAAGTGTCTAGCTGTCAGATGACCTCTGGGATTCAGCTAGAGGATTTAAAGGATTACTTGTCAGGCTTAGTGGTTATTATCCCGTATTTTGATGGTTTAGAGAGCCTGTTGCTTCCTTTTGAGTATTATATCGGAGTAAATGTCCACTCAGAAGAAAAGGATTATGACAAGCCTTTAATCCCACTCCATACAGTACGGTATTTTAATACTAACGAAGTCGAAACGCTTCACATGCTTCATGCTATTCGAGATAATATTAGCTTGAAGGATGCGCCGGCTGCACCGCAAGGACAGCAGTTGATGGCTTGTGATATCTTAACACAAGCTTTTGAGCAAAAATTTCCACAAGCTCTAGAAAACTTAGAAAAATTAGTCGCTGATATTCACTATGACTTTAATAGCGAACTAAAATTACCACGCTTTAATCGTCAAAAACCTGCGCAGGAGGAATTGATAGAATTAACTGAAGCAGGGCTTAAGGCTAAAAATCTTTGGTTGCCAGAGTACCAAGAACGATTAAGAAAAGAACTTTCAGTCATTCACAAGATGGAATTTGATGATTACTTCCTTATCGTTTGGGATTTGTTGCGTTTTGGTCGCAGTCGAGGCTATTACATGGGAATGGGACGCGGTTCTGCTGCGGGAAGTTTAGTTTCCTATGCTCTTGATATTACTGGTATTGACCCAGTGAAGAACAATCTGCTCTTTGAACGTTTTCTAAATGAAGAACGGTATAGCATGCCTGATATTGATATTGACCTACCAGATGTTTATCGTAGTGAGTTTCTTCATTATGTTCGTAATCGTTACGGTAGTCTTCATTCGGCTCAAATTGTGACTTTTTCAACTTTTGGTGCTAAACAAGCTATTCGTGATGTTTTTAAACGATTCGGTGCACCAGAGCATGAATTGACTAATATCACTAAAAAAATCAGTTTTAGAGATAATTTGACTACAGTTTATGAAAAGAACTTATCTTTCCGTCAAATTATTAATTCTAAAATCGAGTATCAAAAAGCCTTTGCGATTGCCAAACGTATCGAAGGAAATCCTCGGCAGACTTCAATTCACGCCGCTGGTGTCGTTATGAGCGATGACAATCTGACCGAGCATATTCCATTAAAAGCTGGCGAAGATATGATGATTACACAATATGATGCGGCTGCGGTTGAGGCTAATGGTCTTCTTAAAATGGACTTTCTTGGGCTTCGTAACCTTACTTTTGTGCAACGCATGCAAGAAAAGGTTGCTAAAGAATGTGGTACCACAATTGACATCAAATCGATTGATTTAGAAGATCAGCAAACCCTAGCTTTATTTGCTGCAGGAAAGACAAAAGGAATTTTTCAATTTGAACAAGCTGGCGCCATTAATCTGTTAAAACGTATTAAACCACAAAAATTTGAAGATATTGTGGCAACAACGAGTTTGAACCGTCCAGGGGCTAGTGATTACACCGAAAACTTTATTAGACGTCGTTTTGGACAAGAAGCGATTGACTTGATTGACCCTCTGGTGGCAAAAATATTGGAACCAACCTATGGCATCATGCTTTATCAAGAGCAAGTGATGCAGATTGCACAGGTCTATGCAGGATTCACTCTGGGGAAAGCGGATTTGTTGCGTCGTGCCATGTCTAAGAAAAAGGCAGAAGACATGCAAAAAATGGAAAGCGAGTTCTTAAAAGGTGCACAGGCTCTTGATCGACCGCTTGAAACGGCTAAAGATTTATTTTCTCGCATGGCTAAATTTGCTGGCTACGGTTTTAATAGAAGTCACGCCTTTGCTTACTCAGCATTAGCTTTTCAACTAGCTTACTTTAAGGCACACTATCCTGCAGTTTTTTATGATATCATGCTGAATTATTCAAGTGTTGATTATATTACGGATGCTATGGAATCAGAGTTTCGCATCAAGAAAATCGACATCAATACAGTGCCTTATAACGATAAGATAGCTGATGGTCAAATTTATCTTGGCTTGAAAAATCTACGCGCACTTCCACGTGATTTATGTTACTGGATTATTGATCATCGACCATTTTCAAGTATTGAGGACTTCTTGACCAAGTTGCCTGAAAATTACCAGAAGAAGGAACTTATCACACCATTGGTTGAAGTCGGTGCTTTTGATAATTTTGAAAAAAATCGCCGCAAGATTATTGAAAATCTGGAACCTCTTTTCATATTCGTTAATGAACTAGGTAGCCTTTTTGCCGAAAATTCTTATAATTGGATTGAAGTAGAAGACTTTCCAAATACTGAAAAATATCGTCAGGAACAGGGATTACTTGGAGTAGGAATCAGTCCACACCCACTTCTTGAAATTGCCAAGAACTCATCTGTTGCTTTTACGGCTTTAGCCGATTTGCATGAAAATACTGAAGCGACTATTCTTGTTGAATTAAGTAAGATTCGTGTGATTCGAACAAAAACCAAGGGTGAGCAGATGGCTTTTCTGAATGTGACAGACACACAGAAAAAATTTGACGTTACTCTCTTTCCAGAAGTCTTCACACGTTATAAAGACGAATTGCAAGAAGGGAGATTTTATTATTTAACTGGTAAGATTCAGAATCGCAACAATCGTTTGCAGATGGTGTTAAATCATGTTCAAGAAACAAGTAGTGAACGCTTGTGGTTATTACTTCCAAATCATTTACATGATAGAGAAGTTTCAAAAATCTTGTCACAATATCCAGGAAATATTCCCGTGATTTTGCATTATCAAGATAGTAAGCAAACCTTGCAAAGTCAGAGACATTTGGTTAAAAAGGACGAAGAGCTTTTACAAGCTTTAACTCCATATACAGTGAAAGCGATTTATCAATAAAAATTTAGTAAAAATAAAATAAAGTAAAGCTTTTTACAAAGTAATGTGCTATAATAAGACCGTTAGATTAATAAAAGGAGTATTAGCAAAATGAAACGTATTGCTGTTTTGACTAGTGGCGGCGACGCTCCTGGTATGAATGCTGCTGTTCGTGCGGTTGTTCGTAAAGCAATTAAAGAAGGAATGGAAGTCTTCGGAATCAACCGTGGTTATGCTGGTATGGTCGATGGCGACATTTTCCCATTGGATGCTCAAAGTGTTTCAAACATTTTGTCACATGGTGGTACTTTCCTTCAATCAGCTCGTTACCCTGAGTTTGCAACTCTTGAAGGACAACTTGCTGGTATCGAACAACTTAAAAAACACGATATCGAAGGTGTCGTTGTTATCGGTGGTGACGGTTCTTATCACGGTGCTATGCGCTTGACAGAACACGGATTCCCAGCAGTTGGTATCCCAGGTACAATCGATAACGATATCGCTGGTACAGATTACACTATTGGGTTTGATACAGCTGTAAACACAGCTATGGAAGCTCTTGACAAAATCCGTGATACATCTTACAGTCACAAACGTACATTTGTTGTTGAAGTAATGGGACGTAACGCTGGTGATATCGCTCTTTGGGCAGGTATTGCTGCAGGTGCTGACCAAATCATTATTCCTGAAGAAGAATATGACATCAACGAAGTTGTTGCAAAAGTTAAAGATGGTTACGAAAACAAAGGTAAAGAACGTCACCTTATCGTTCTTGCTGAAGGTGTAATGCATGCTGAAAAATTTGCAGAGTTGATGAAAGAAGCTGGTGATACTAGCGACCTTCGTGCAACTAACCTTGGTCACATCCTTCGTGGTGGTGCCCCATCACCTCGTGATCGTGTTCTTGCTTCTTGGATGGGTGCTCACGCTGTTGAATTGCTTCAACAAGGTCGTGGTGGACTTGCCATTGGTATCCACAACGAAGAATTAGTAGAAAGCCCAATTCTTGGTACTAAAGAAGAAGGTGCTCTATTCTCATTGGCAGAAGATGGTAGTATTATCGTCAACATGCCACACAAAGCACGTCTTGACTTTGCTCAATTAAATCGAGACATTGCTCATTTGTAATATAGTATATTATTAGATTAAAAATTATTGTTATTAATAGTCGTTCATTCGGCTTAAAAATAAAGGGAGTTTCATATTATCATGAATAAACGCGTAAAAATCGTTGCAACACTTGGTCCTGCGGTTGAAATCCGTGGCGGTAAAAAATTCGGTGAAGATGGATATTGGGGTGAAAGCCTTGATGTTGAAGCATCAGCACAAAAAATCGCTCAATTAATTAAAGAAGGTGCAAACGTCTTCCGTTTCAACTTCTCACACGGTGACCATGCAGAACAAGGTGAACGTATGGCAACTGTACGTCGTGCCGAAGAAATTGCTGGACAAAAAGTTGGTTTCCTTCTTGACACTAAAGGTCCTGAAATCCGTACTGAACTTTTTGAAGGCGAAGCTAAAGAATATTCATACAAAACTGGTGAACAAATCCGTGTTGCTACTAAACAAGGTATCAAATCAACTCGCGAAGTTATCGCTTTGAACGTTGCCGGTTCCCTTGACATCTACGATGACGTTGAAGTTGGTAAACAAGTTCTTGTTGACGATGGTAAACTTGGTCTTCGTGTTGTCGCTAAAGACGATGCAACTCGTGAATTTGTTGTTGAAGTTGAAAACGATGGTATTATCGCTAAACAAAAAGGTGTAAACATTCCTTACACTAAAATCCCATTCCCAGCTCTTGCTGAACGTGATAACGCTGATATTCGTTTTGGTCTTGAACAAGGTCTTAACTTCATCGCTATTTCATTCGTACGTACTGCAAAAGACGTTGAAGAAGTTCGTACAATCTGTGAAGAAACTGGTAACGGGCACGTTCGTTTGTTCGCTAAAATCGAAAACCAACAAGGTATCGAAAACATCGACGAAATCATCGAAGCTGCTGATGGTATCATGATCGCTCGTGGTGACATGGGTATCGAAGTTCCATTTGAAATGGTTCCAGTTTACCAAAAAATGATCATCACTAAAGTTAACGCAGCTGGTAAAGCAGTTATCACAGCAACAAACATGCTTGAATCTATGACTGAAAAACCACGTGCAACTCGTTCAGAAGTATCTGACGTGTTCAACGCTGTTATTGATGGTACTGACGCAACAATGCTTTCAGGTGAATCTGCAAACGGTAAATACCCAGTTGAAGCAGTTCGTGCAATGGCTACAATCGATAAAAACGCTCAAGCTCTTCTTAACGAATACGGACGTCTTGATTCATCATCATTCGCTCGTACTTCTAAAACAGAAGTTGTTGCTTCTGCAGTTAAAGATGCAACAAGCTCAATGGATATCAAACTTGTAGTTGCTCTTACTGAATCTGGTAACACTGCTCGTCTTATCTCTAAATACCGTCCAGATGCTGACATTTTGGCTGTAACATTCGACGAAAAAACTCAAAAATCATTGATGATTAACTGGGGTGTTATTCCAGTCGTAACTGAAAAACCTGCATCAACTGATGACATGTTTGAAGTTGCTGAAAAAGCTGCTCTTGAATCAGGATTGGTTCAATCAGGTGATAACATCGTTATCGTCGCTGGTGTTCCTGTCGGTTCAGGTGGTACAAACACAATGCGTATCCGCACTGTAAAATAACCTAAATAATAAAAAGCCTATCATATCAAGCTTTACAGCTTGTGTGATAGGGCTTTTTTTGTGCTGTGGGGCATTTTTGGGGCATGCTATAGACTTAATTCATCTATTACATCAACAACTTTATCCTTCATTCTATTTGTGGCATGGGTATAAATTTTCATTGTGGTGTCACTGTCCTCGTGTCCAACACGGTCCATGATAGCTTTTAAAGGAACACCTTTTTCGGCTAAATAACTGACAAGTGTGTGTCTAAAAATGTGTGAACTTATCGGTTTATTAATAGGATGTTCAAGACGTTGGTTTGCTGCTTTAATAGATTCATTGAACGAATTACGTTGGATAGGTACACCACGATTTGTTACGAAGATGTAGCTACGGTCCATGGTTATCCAGTTAGGATTTAAGCTTTTATTTAAGTCACGAATCTTAATAGCTTCATCTAATATTTCTGATTCACGTTTTGATAACTTATTGCTACGATAGCCAGCAGGTGTTTTGGGTGGTTCTTTTTTTGCTTTCTTGTACCCTTGGACACTGTCTAAAGTGCCAAAAATATCTACAAAATTATCGTCTTTACGGTAGTTAATATCTTCTAATGCAACGACTTCACCAATACGTGCACCATCTAAAAATAGAAATTCGGCAATCAGTGAATTCAAGTAAGTCCGTTTCGTGCGTCGTAATTCATTAATTAATGGAATAAGTTCTGTTTCAATTTCCAGGTATTTATTTTTGATTTTTTCATAGTCTTCAATGGTTAGCACCTTTTTAGGAAGTTTAGCTTGTCGTGCTGGGTTGGTTTTAATGTGATTAAGAGACACGGCATAATCAAACGATTGATTCAATATTGATTTAACACGTTCAAGTCTTGGTCTTGATAATTCAAGACCGTTTATAAATTGTTGAACATAATAAGTATCTATTTTAGATATTTTGACATCAATACCAAAATTTTCTCTCACATACTGAACGTTACTTTTTAGCGAGCTTATAGAAGTGCGCCTAAGTTCTTTTTGGTGGAATTTCCACCAGTTGTTTAAGACATCAGTGTATAAAACTTCGCTTGAATTTAGCTCTTGTAAGATTGCAGCAATTTTTTCATCAAGTATTTTTTGAGCTTGTTTTCTTATGCGAGGAGTATCTTTTTCCATCAATACAGACGCTTTCTTCCACTTGCCTGTATATGGATCTCTGTATCTTTCGACAAAATTAATTTTTCCACTTTTATGATTTTCTGACCACATTTGTTAATACCTCATTTCTATGGTAAAATGGGTATAGTAAAGAGGCCTACTACATGCAGGCTTTTACTATACTACTAATTATTCCTTACACTCAAAGTTTGGCGATGGCGAGTGTAGGGATTTTTTTATTTACGTTTAAACAATTTTTTCAAATACCATTGTAGCTTGGATTCGGTCACCGCTGCCAAAACCTTTGCTACCACCGTTAGTAGTAGTGATTGTGTGTAGGCGATAACCCTTTTTAACTTGTTTATTGATAACATTCTCTAATTCAGTCAAGTTTCCTGAACCAGTTCCGATAAATTTTTCTTTCAAAGTGACTTGAAGAACTACATAATGCAAGTTATCAAGTCCTGAAGCAGTTGAAAATGTGCTTTCTTCTTTTGCATTGCTAAATAATCCCATTTTTCTTCTCCTTATATGAATGATTAGTTTTTAACTTTTACTTTCATTGTTTTGTTGAGAATACCGCTTTCTTCAGCTAGAGTAGTTTGATCTCCGTCGGATTTGATATAAAGGTGTGGTGCATTAGTGGAGCTTAAATCATATCCGTTATCAATAGCCCACTCGTTGAAGTAATTTTCTTTTGCTTGGTAGACAGTATCAGCTAACTTTTGAATGCTTGAAGTAGGTTCATATTTGAAATCTTGAGGAACAATAACATAAATAAGATTTTTACCCATGTATTGCACGCTCACGCTGACATTGACACCGCCATCAGCAAGAGACTGATTCAAAGTGTTCATGAAAGCAGTAGCAAAAGCTGCATTTGATTCTTCAGTGTATTCCGGACCATCGTTTTTAGTAGTTGGTTCAGTTGATTGTTTTGTTTCAGAAGAACTTTCAGCTGTTGTTTTAACTTCGCTACTTGAAGACGATGAGCTTTCTTTAGTTTTAGAAGAACTAGAAGATGTAGCTATAGTTGTTGATGCAGTAGTTGTAGATGCATTACTATTATCTTTAAAAACAGCTGGTGTAATAAAGATAGTTCCTAACAAACCAACTGCAGCAACTGCAATAGAGATATTTCTCTTTTTAATATCAGGTTTCTTTTTAGCGAAGTACCAAACTGCACCAACTCCACCAACAAGGACTACTGGCATTAAGATTGCAGCAATAGCAACGACTAAAGCAACTACCAGGATAATCATAATGACTTTTCCTGCTCCGCTCTTTTTCATTATTTTTTCTCCATTCTCCAGCTTTTAACGTGATTCAGTTTTGCACGTAGTTTTAATTAGCTTGCTGTTTCTTGCTGTTCTATTTTTAAACTTTCAAAATATTGTTCGGCAGCGGCTAAATCTGTAAAGTGAACAGTATTGTTATATTCTTTATGAACTAATTCTTTAATTTCTTCGAGATTAACCTTAAAGAACTCTTTTCGTTGATTTACTTTATTAACTTCTTGTTTTTTGAAATATTTGTGCAGAGTGTTTTCTAATGCTGGTGCATCTTCGCTAAAAATAAGAGCGTGAACATCGAATGGGAATGGCACAGAAGCACTAGATAGTTCTGAAATTCTATCCATAGGCTCTAAACGGCGAGTCATACCAATTTTGTAAACATCTTTACCAAATGAACCAATATTTGAAATGATGTAGACATAGCCTGCTCGAGTATTAGTTTCTCTTTCTAGAACGTTCTGTTTATCTTTTTCAAGGACTTTAATTTTTTCTTCAAGTTCTTTGATTTTATCCGCATAAATATTTTTTTCAACTTCATTTTGAGCTGAATTCAGATATTTCATTAGTTTAGAAAGTTCGTTGTTAAATTGTTTTTCTTCTTTCTCGAGTTTACGCTTAGCATTTTGAAGTTCCTTTTCAACTTTTTGTTGTTCGCGAATTTCTTCTTTTTGAGCTTTTAAAAGCTCTCTCTCAATATCGAGTTGTTTTTGGAACTTATAAACTATATCCAATTGTTTTAATTTATAAGTAAGTAATTTTTGATTTAGTTGTACGCCATCAATCGCAAACAGACTGTTCAAGGTTTCAAACGATTTTGCCAATTTATTCCTATAATTGTCGACATTTCTCATTGTTATATTTGAAATGTAGTAATCAGCTTCTACATTAAAAGCGCGTAATAGTTGTTTGGCTTGTTTATTCAATATTGATTTAGTGCTGGACTGATCAAATTTTAAAACTGCTTCATCATTCTTAATCAACTCTTTTTCTTTTAATTTTTCTAGCGACAACTCATTTTTAATTTCGTTAGCAGAGATATTATCAGCAAAATCAACTGTAGTTTCTTTAAATAAAACCTCGTCTGCATGTTCTGATAAAATCAAATCAAATCTTTCTTTTTCTTTTTCTAACGTTAAAACTTCATCATTGATTTTTTCTTTTTTGTTATTCGCTTCTGTTATAATATTTTCAGCATCTTTTTTAGCATCGTTTATGATTTGTTTAGCATCACTTTTAGCGTTTATAACTATAGAATCAGCTTCATGTTGTTGCGCTAGAATTTCTTGATACTTTGCATGTTCTTCTTTTGTTACAGTTAGCAACGCTTCATCTCTGGATAACATCAAAACAATCGCTGCAATGCTAGTGATAAAAAATGTAGCTGGACCTATTAAAAATAATATAATCAAAAACCAATTTTTATAATAGAATGGAAGGTTATCTTTTTGCATTTTTTCTCCTTATTTTTAAATAACACTTTGCTGAATTTTCCTAAATTCGTCTTGTATCATCGCTTCGCCCCAAATCGTAGAAATATCATATTGTGTAGCAAAGCGAACCCAATTGAAATCGTAAATATCGGTCGTTTTCAAATAATCAACTAATAACTCATGAATCATAAATCTATCAGCTTGATTTTCATATTGTAAAAGTAATCTCTTGTAATGCTTTGGGTTGTGGTTGATATGCCCAAGTTCGTGCAAGATGACTTTTTCACGTTCTTGTTTAGACAATGATTCGTTAACACATATTCGTCTTAGGTCTGGGAAGTAGAACCCAGACCTTTCCCACATGCCTGCAGGAAAAACGAATAATGATATTCTATATTCTTTTAAAAGCTCATCAATCTTCATCTCCCATTACCTCAATTGAAAGTCTAATAATTTGTTCTATTTTTTCAACGTCATCATCAGATAATGGCTTTCCGTCAAACATCACGACTTTTTCACGCAAATTCGAAAGGTCAATTGATGGCTGCCAATCTGGCTTTTTGTCAGCAAAACTTTCTGGATTAATTCCTAGAATATCGCAGATTTTAAAAATAGTTTCTGCTTTCGCATTCATTACACCACGTTCTAAAATAGAACGCATTGTTGTGTACGGTATATCATTTTCAAGGGCAAAAGCCCTGACACTATTATACCTACTTTCAATAATTCGCTTTAAATCTTTTTCATCCATTTTTTAAAATTCCTTTTTTTAATTTTTTCTACTATAGAATAACATACGAAAAATCATACTTCAAGTGAAAAAAAAACAAAAAAACAAAAAATGTGTTGACAAGGTACGAAAATTCATATATGATAAAATCAAGCTTAAGGAAACGACAGCTTTTTAAAATAAAACAACATACGAAAATTCGTATTAGAAAGGAAGCGCAATGAAAAACATTGAATACATTCGAAAAGAAAAAGGCATTTCACTTGTCGATATTGCAGATTGTTTACATTTAAAATCTCAAACAGTTCGCGAAAAAATCAGTGGAGATTCTGATTTTAAATTCGGAGAAGCGTTGAAAGTTCAACAGACTTTCTTCCCAGAATTTGATATTGTCTATATTTTTCAAGAACGTAAAGAATTATCTGTAAGATAATATACGAAAATTCGTATTAGAAAGGATAATACATGAATAATTTAATCAATGTAAGTTTAAATGAAAACCAAGAGCCTGTCGTTTCAGGTCGTCAACTTTATCAAGTCTTAGGAGTTAAGACACCATATTCAATGTGGTTTGACCGAATGGTTGAATATGGCTTTACAGAAAATCAAGATTTTTTGCTTAACAATTTTGTGAAGCAAATAGGACGAGGCGGACATAACAAAATTGACCACGTCCTTAAATTGGACATGGCTAAAGAAATCGCAATGATTCAGCGTACTGACAAAGGTAAAGAGGCCCGCCAATATTTCATCCAAGTTGAAAAAGACTTCAATAGTCCAGAGAAAATCATGGCACGAGCTCTTAAAATTGCTGACCGTAAAATTATTAAACTTGAAGCAACAATTGAAGAGCAAAGACCTAAAGTTATTTTTGCTAATGCAGTCAGCGCAAGTCATACGTCTATTTTAGTCGGTGATTTTGCTAAGCTCATGCGTCAAAACGGTTTGAATTTCGGTCAAAATCGCATGTTTGCATGGTTGCGAGAAAATGGCTATTTAATTAGTCGCAAAGGCCATAGTTGGAACATGCCAACACAAAAAGCAATGGATTTAGGTCTGGACTCATTGTCAACTGTAGTGGGTGACTTATAGCTAAGCACGAGAGGAGACGAAATGCGTCTTCTCTTTTTGCATGTTTAAAGCGATAAAGATACGTTTTTTAAAGTTGTCAAAGTTCTTGAATCCAAAGGCATTGCGCTTGATGTCTTTGATGAGTTTGTTGGTTGCCTCCAGTTTGGCGTTAGAATAAGGAAGCTCAATAGCATTTGTGACATGTTCCTTGTAGTGAAGGATAGTTCTCAGAGCTGTTTTAAAGGTTTGATTGAGATGTGGTAAGGCTTCTTCAATCAGGTCAAAGAAGTAGTCAGCGTTTTTCTCTTGCAAGTGGAACAGCAGGAGCTGGTAGAGGTTATAATACCCTTTCAACTCAGGGACAAGGTGGATTATCTCGGTCAAACATTCTTTTGGTGTGAGCGTTTCTCCAAAAGTCCTTGAACGAAAGCTGTTTAGAGAGAGTTTAC